>OLPV01000003.1_pt1 | contig 284467 bp, 255 predicted proteins | sample 1671961 | NCBI WGS metagenome assembly OLPV01 (sample SAMEA3136630, study PRJEB25190) | human gut metagenome | biome: human gut; feature: human-associated habitat; material: faeces | place: Austria | collected 2013 | reverse complement strand
GCCGGCCTGTCACGTCGGAGGTCGCGGGTTCGAGTCCCGTACATCCCGCCAGTTTGTCTTTAAAAGCACCGCATTGCGGTGCTTTTTTAGTACGATTCGCTGAATCATTAATGTTCTCAATAAAGAATTAGAGACATGTGAGAATCTATGACCATCAACTTCATTTCACTAGCAGTTATTGCTTTTATTGCAGCATTGGTGCCTATTGTGGCTCGCGCAATTCCAGGGCGAGTAATTCCTGAAACCGTATTTTTGCTTATTGCCGGCGCAGCGTTTGGCCCTTACGGGCTTCAACTTATTACGCTTGATGAAACAATTACCTTTATCTCCGATTTAGGCTTGGCTTTCCTCTTTCTTTTGGCGGGTTTTGAGATTGAGCCAAAAAAGATTGTGGGCAGTCAAGGAAAACGTGGCCTTGCGGTATGGGTTCTCTCTTTTGGCCTTGCCGCTTTGTTCATTCAGGTCTCTGGCGTAGTTGAACTAGGAAGCATTGAAGGTATTGCTATTGCAATTGCTCTGACCACTACCGCCTTAGGCACGCTGATTCCAATTCTCCAAGAACGCAATATCCTCAATTCTCCTGTAGGGGATGCCGTGCTTGCGTATGGTACATGGGGCGAATTAGGTCCTGTTATTGCTATGGCTTTTTTGCTTACTACGCGCACAACAGTAAACAGTATTATTGTTTTATTGCTCCTGCTGGCAATTTGCTTGCTGGTAATCTTTTTCGCAAAAGCAGTGCGCCGTTTTGGTAAAAAGATTTTTGAGTGGATCATGGAAGGCTCCCAAACAACCTCCCAAACCTATGTGCGCTTTACGGTTCTTTTGCTTGTTTTGCTCGTAGCTGCCTCAAGCCTGTTTGATTTAGACATTGTTCTGGGCGCATTTGCTGCGGGCTTTGTGCTGCGTTATCTCATTCCCGAAGATAATGAGACGCTTGAGCCAAAACTTAACGGAATGGCCCACGGCTTCTTTATTCCATTGTTCTTTGTTGTTTCTGGTGCAAAAATAAACGCTTCGGCAATTTTGGTAAATCCGGTAATGCTGGTAGGCTTCATTGTCCTTTTGCTTGCAATTCGTGCGGTGCCTATCCTTATTTCGCTCTCGCTTTCAAAAGAAACCCGTACTATGGCAGCTGGTAGCCGCATGAGTGTTGCGCTGTACTGCACCACGGCACTTCCTTTGATTGTTGCCGTTACGTCTGTTGCGGTTTCGGCAGGTGCTATGACGTCAGACACCGCAAGTGTTCTTGTTGCTGCGGGCGCAGTGACGGTGCTTGTTATGCCACTTCTTGCTATGCTTTTTCAGCGTTCTGCAGACTTCCATGCGGTTGATGCGGCCCGAGAAATCTCCGAAGATCCAAAACATGCAGGCGAAATCCTGCGTGACCATGCTGCTTTAAGCTCCTTGGTTGTTCAGATGGCCAAGGAAGAAGAGCAAGGTCGCCACTTGGATAATTTAGTTCATACGCATGACGAATTGGTTGAAAAGGCGCTTTTGAAGCGAGCCGCACACGCAGATTGGGTTGCTAAACGCGCTGCCGAAGAGCGTGACCGTATTATCCACGACTATGGTGAGCTTGTTAATCTGAAGGAGCACACTGATTGATAAAGAGGCTCATTTATCGCCTTGCGCTACGAAGCGCTCGTTAATCTGAAAGGGAAATCTGATCACTCAGAATAATTGCTTGGGCAACTGCTTTTAAAGAAGTGCGGTTATTCATGGCGGTTTTTCGGAGAGTAGAGAACGCTTCTTCTTCGCTCATTCCTTTTTGCATAAGAAGTCCTTTTGCCTTGTCTATGAGTTTTCTATCCTCAAGTTTCTTTTCAAGCTGAGAAATCTCATCAATAAGGGCTTGAGATACTTTAAATCTACTCGTAGCTACCTCAAGTGCAGGAAGAATGTCTCTTTTTGAGAAGGGCTTTACTACATAGCCTGCAACTCCTGCATCAACGGCTTTTTGGACTATGCTTTCTTGTGCAAATGCGGTAAGCATGACAACCGCACAAAGGTTCTCTTCGCAAATTACCCTTGCGGCCTCTAGGCCATCTTCTTCGGTGGCCATCCTTACGTCCATAAATACGCAGTCGGGTTGGAGTAAACGAACAAGTGCAAGAGCATCTGCACCATTTCGCGCTTCTCCTACAACTTCGTTTCCGCTTTGAAGAAGAATTTCTTTTAAGTCGGTACGAATAATTGTTTCATCTTCAGCAATTACAATTCTCATGAGTGAATTCTTTCTTATCGTGGTACTTGCAATTGGAAACAAGCACCTTGTTTGTTTGAAGGGGGAAGAAGAGAAAGGGTTCCGTTTAAGTCGTCTTCTACCAATGTTCTGACAAGCGAAATTCCCATAGAGTCAGTGTCATGCAGGCAGAAGTTGGAAGGAACGCCCCATCCATCATCTTCGATAATTGCGGTGAAATAATTAGGAGTAAGGCACAGTTCAATCTCAATTGATCCATGGTCTCGGTCTTTAAATCCATGCTTGAAAGAGTTTTGAACTATTTCTGCAATAATGAGAGCCATGCTAGTTGCTTGAGAAGAATTGCAGATTCCTGCCGAGCCAATAACAGACACGGTGTAATTAGGGGAGTCTCCAACGTAAGCATATTTTGTTTCAGAAGCAATGGTTTCAATTAAATCCATTACCTGAACATTTTCACGAGTGGTGAAGGAAAGCTTATCGTGAACAATAGACATAGCCTGAATACGTGAGCGAGCATCGGTCAGCGCATCCTTTACTTCCTGATTAGTGGTCTTCCTGGCCTGCATGCGTAAAAGAGAATTGATAGTTTGCATATTGTTTTTTACCCGATGGTGAACTTCTTGAATCAGTGCTTCCCGGATGCGTAATTCTCGCTCTAAATCTGCTTGAATGTCGAACATGAGTACCCCTCTTTTAGGTCTTTTCTATATAAAATAGAGGGGATGTATGTATTGCATATTGCAGAAATATTTCAAATTAATAAATCATAGAATTGTAGAAAAAAGCCTCTGACCTGGGATTATTTCAACCATTTTTCCTGATAGTTACTTTAGGGTAAAACACTACTTACTCCCTCTTTTGAGGAATTTAATTCGGTGATAGTATAAGCGCCGTTAAAACTCAAAGATGAGTTTGTTTTCCTGTTGGTTAGGGAAAGCATCGCGAATTCAACGACGAATTTGCTTCCGTATTAGTAAAATGACCCGCTTTAACTCGGTGGTCACAGCGTGACCAGGGTCAAGTAAAGATGAAAGGAAGTGAACGTCGTATGGCTCCTTCTACTAGTGCAACTCTGGAAGGCGGAATGACCGGAGTTGCCGAATCCAGCGAATACTTCGAAAAGAGATCACTAAAGAAAGGCTCAGTAAGTTGGGTAATGCTTATGAGCTTGGGCATTGCGTATGTTATTTCAGGTGACTTTTCAGGTTGGAATTTTGGTATCGCCAATGGTGGCTGGCTTGGTATGGTTATTGCCTTCGTTGTTATGGGTGCCATGTATTTGTTTATGGTTTTAGGTATTGCCGAGATGTCTTCAGCAATGCCAACCGCTGGTGCAGGATATGGTTTTGCTCGTAAGGCAATGGGTCGCGTCGGAGGTGCTCTTACCGGTTTCGCTATTCTGATTGAGTACACCATTTGCCCTGCTGCTATTTCAACTTTTATTGCGGCCTATGTTCACGAACTTGGCTTGTTTGCCGATGTGCCAACCGCATTAATCATCGGCTTCTTCTTTGTATTGTTCGTGGGAGTTCATTTGGTTGGTGTTGGCGAAGCACTCCACGTTGTTTTTGGTATTACTGCTGTTGCAGTGGTCGGTCTTGTTGCTTTCTTTGTAGGCATGGTTCCTCATTTTGAGGTTTCTAACCTCTTTAACATCACTCCTGCTCCTGGCGGAACAGAGCTGTTTCCGAATGGACTGATGGGCGTAGTAGCAGCTCTTCCTTTTGGTATGTGGCTTTTCTTGGCAATTGAAGGTGTGCCTTTGGCAGCTGAGGAATCTACTGACCCTAAGAAGGATATGCCTCGTGGAATTATTAGCGCATTTGCTGTATTAGCTGTTTTCGGTATTTTGGTAGTGCTTCTTACTGCAGGTGGTGCTGGTGCCGATCTTGCAGGTAACGCACCTGCTCCTTTGGTGGATGCTCTTAATGCAGTTGGTGAGTACAACATCGCCATGTTTGTAAACTATGTTGGTCTTGCTGGTTTGATTGCATCCTTCTTCGCTACTATTTTCAGTGGCTCTCGTCAGATGTTTGCTCTTTCTCGTGCAGGTTACTTGCCTAAGTTTCTTTCAGTAACAGGTTCCCGCAAGACTCCTTATGTTGCGCTTCTTTTGGGTGGTTGCATTGCTTTTATTTTGGCAACCGTAGTACAGGACGGCACTATCTTGCTCAATATGGCTGTATTTGCAGCATGTGTTTCTTACGCAATGATGAACCTTTCTCACATTATTCTTTCTAAGAAGCATCCAGAAATGGAACGTGGCTTTAAGTGCCCAGGCGGTATTGTTCTAACCACAATTTCCTTCTTGCTTTCCCTCTTCGCAATTTATTCAACCTTTGTTGTTGATGTGTTTGCGGCAGGATGTACTTGCGCGGTTCTCCTTGGTCTTATGGCGTACTTTGCTCTTTATTCTCGTAAGCACCTGGTTGGAAACGCTCCTGAAGAAGAATTTGCGGCTCTTTCTGCAGCTGAGAGCGACCTGAACTAAGCAAACACTCTGAGTAAGAAAACGCTCTGAGCTGAGATAGCGGTTTGAGCAAAATAAACGCTCTGAACTGGGCAAACAAATTAAACCAAACAAAAACTCGGAGCAAGTAAACAAACCAAACTAAGAAAACACTATGAACCAGACAGAAGTAAAAGGACTTATTTTCGATTGCGACGGCACTATTCTCAATTCGATGCCTGCTTGGCATTCAATGGAGAAGGAGCTTGCTCGAAGGGCTGGAATCCCTTTAACCCCAGCCCTTCAGGAGGAGCTAAATGCAAACACCTTAAATCAGACCGTTTCTTTTTTTCATGAGGTTGGCGGGTTGGGGTCTTCTTATGAGGATCTGTATAAAGAAACCCTTTCAATTCTGACGCGCTTCTATGTGTCATCTACTCTTAAACCAGGTGTTGCAAGCTTCTTGAGAGAAGCAGCTAAAAGGGATATTCCCATGGTAGTTGCCTCTTCAAGCCCTTCTTCGATCATCGAAATTGGCCTTAAATCAACCGGGCTTTTCCAGTTTTTTAAAGCTATAGTCTCTGCTTCCGATATGAATACCTCGAAACGCAATCCCGAGGTAATCGAAAAAGCATATTTGCTTTTAGGAATTGAGGAAGAAAGTCCTAGTGAATGTTGTGAAAAAGAGAAGTCCTGTTGTGAAAATAAGGGGCTTTATCGGGGAAAAGAAGGGCTTTTCTCGATAAAGCACGAAAGCGAAATAAAGCACGAAAGCGAAATAAAGCACGAAATCAAACCTGTTTCGAACAGCAAACGAAAAGGGGTCTGGGGAGTAGAGGATTCAGTCTATTCCATTAAGGTCTTTTCGAATGAAGGATTTAACACTATTGGCATCTACGATTCTGATATTGCGGGATCTTTTTCCGAGCTCAAAACAAATGCCACGCTTGCGATTAAGAGCTTTGATGAAATAAATCCTGCTTTTTTCGAGGGTGGATTGAGAGAGGGCCAAGAACCCATAATCGAAAACCTTTGGTAACAATGGAACCAAACTGGGAAGGAAAACAATAATGACCGAAAACGTAGGCATTCTTGATTCAAATAGCTTTTCTTTTGACAATTTAGATTCTCTTGAAGGAGAACTTCACGACTTGGTTGCTCGTAGAAAAGTATTAGGACCTTGCTATCGTTTGTTTTATCAAAATCCGCTTCACCTTGTAGAAGGTCGCGGAGCGCGTTTATATGATTCTGACGGCGTTGAGTACTTGGATATGTACAACAACATCCCTTCAATGGGCCATAGCAATCCGAAGGTTACGCAAGCTGTTTCGGAGCAACTTACCAAAATCAATACTCATACGCGTTATGTGCATGAAAACATTCTTGATTACGCAGAAGACCTTCTTGCTACTATGCCAGATGAAATTGATCGTATTATGTTTATGTGTTCTGGTTCCGAAGCAAATGATATGGCCATTCGTTGTGCGCAGATGTATACCGGCGGTGAAGGAATAATAGTTACTTCAGAGGCATATCATGGCAATACCGCACTTGTTTCTGGCGTATCTCCTTCAATTGGAAAAGATGTCCCTATGTCTCCTACTACGCGCATGATTCCAAGTCCTGACACCTACCGATTAGGCACTGATGACATTTCTTCGTGGATGTGCGAGCAAATTTCTCTCCAAATTGCCGACATGAAGAAAAACAACATTAAGTTTGCGGGTGTAATTTTCGATAGCATTTTTTCCTCTGATGGTATTATTCCTGGAAAAGCGGGCTTCTTAAAGCCGGTTGTTGATTTGGTTCACCAGGAAGGCGGCCTTTATATTGCCGATGAGGTTCAGCCTGGTTTTTGCAGAACAGGCGAAACATTTTGGGGCTTCGGAAGGCATGAAATTGTGCCTGATATTGTGACCATGGGTAAGCCTATGGCAAATGGTATTCCTTGCTCGGCAATGGCAATTAAGCACGAGATACTTGAAGTGTTTGCTCAAACCTATCCTTACTTTAATACCTTTGCGGGTGCTCCAGTTGCCATGGCTGCTGCTCAGGCAGTTCTCGCTTTTATTAAAGACAACAACATTCTTGCGCACGTAAAAGAGATGGGCGAAAAGCTAGAAGCGGGCCTTTTGGAAATCATGAAGGAATTCCCTGTATTAGGTGACGTTCGTGTGGCGGGTTTGTTCTGCGGTATTGATGTGGTTGTTCCGGGAACTAACAATCCTGATCGTCTGTCTGCCGTAAAACTTATCGAAATCATGCGCAACAACCGTGTTCTTGTTTCTTTAGCAGGGCCTTACGGCAACGTATTGAAAATTCGCCCACCTCTAGTTTTTGATGATGACGATCTTGAGTTCTTCTTTACCGCATTTAGAAAATCTCTCAGTGAATTGGGATAACAAAAATCTTGCTGCCAAGGTTTTTTGTAAGCTTTGGCCGCAAGCGCGCTACCAAAGCCAGATATCAGGACATAACACGAGGGTAGCGTCGAGCCGATTTTTTCATAGCTTTACCTGAAAGGATAACGATGGGTACAAATTTTGAAGATCCTGCTTTATTTCAAGCAGTTGCCGAAGAAGCAGCATCGCGTTGGCCATTTGAAACGTACGAAGTAACCTTCCTTGCATTCTCCGAGAACGCGACCTATCTTGTTCGTAATCCGGAAACGGATGAAAAGCTGGGTGTTTTGCGTGTGGGCCGCCCTGGGTACCACACCCTAGATGAGTACAACAGTGAGATTTCCTGGCTTCGCCAAATTAATGACTATACGCCTTTGGTGGTGGCTAATCCTTTGCCTGGTTCGGATGGATCATATGTCCAGATGGTTGAAAAGGACGGGACTACCTACTACTGCATGATGGCTGAGTATCTCACGGGCGTTACGTTAGAGAGCGAAACAGATTTATCTGCTGCGCCAAGTCATTTTCGTATGCTTGGAGAAATTACTGCATATCTTCACAGGCAAACCGAAATTTGGAATGGGGCAAATAAGCTTGTGCGCAATCATTGGGATTACGAAACCATGCTTGGTCCTGATGCTATTTGGGGACGCTGGTGGGAGTATCCTGAAATGACGCCTGAGTGCCAGGAGGTCTTGGAACGCTGCTGTGCCATTATTAAGCGACGCCTTGAGCGCTACGGCAAGACTTCAAAGAATTATGGCATTATTCATGCAGACCTTCGTGATACCAATATTATTATCGACGGTGACCAGGTAAAAGTTATTGACTTTGACGACTTTGGATATGGCTGGCATGTTCACGACTCAGCCAGCGCTCTTACCTTAATCGAAACGCGCGAAGATGCGCCTGATTTAATTAATGCATGGCTTGAGGGCTATAAGAAAGTAATGCCTTTTACCGATACTGATTTTATGGAAATCGACACGTTTATTTTGCAGCGTCGTTTACAGATGATGGCTTGGATGGGCACTCATCAAGACTCTACTCCTGTTCAAGGCTATATGGTTGGATATCTTGAAGGAACAATGGAGCTGGCTCATCGTTATTTGCGCTTGTTTGGTTAGGGGAGAGAAATGAAGGAAATTGAATTTATTATTAACGGAACAAAGCTTGAACGATTAAAGCGAGTTCTTTCAGCCTATACTTCCAATGGTGTTTTTATTACCCAAGGCTTTGGCTATGGCCATCAACACGGATTCCATCAGGTGTATACTCGCGAAGATAATCCAGGCGTAAACCTTCTTCCAAAGCTTTCGGTGCGTACTGTGGTGCCAGACGCAATCGTAGACCAGATCATCGATGCGGTAGTTGAAGATTTAGGAGATGCAACTTTCGGTGACGGCAAGATCTTCATTAGGGAAATTGCAGGAGCTGTTCGAGTTCGTACTAATGAAAGAGACGAAGAGGCACTCTAAATACATGCTGGCGGGCTTCGCTTGTTTAAAAAAGTATTGGAATGCGAAGTCAGCCGGCAAGTTCTCAAAAAATTATGATGTTTGGACGTATAATTCTAGGAAATTGTTTGCAAGTAACAGGCCCTAGGAAGGTACATCATGAAACTTCTTGAAGAGCGCATTATAAAAGATGGCGAAATTAAGTCTGAAGGCGTCTTGAAAGTTGGTTCCTTCTTAAATCACCAAATGGACATTGAGCTTCTTGACGAAATGGGCAAGGAATGGGCTCGATTATTTGGTGATAGGCCTATCAATAAAATTCTTACTATTGAAGCATCTGGTATTGGTATTGCATGTATGGCGGCTCGCCATTTCAATAATTGTCCCGTTGTGTTTGCTAAGAAAGCAAAAAGTATTAATTTAACGGGCGATCAGTACGTCACACGTGTTCAATCTTTTACTCACGGTAAAGTGTTTGATGTTATTGCCGAAAAACGTTTGTTTAGTCCTGAAGACCATGTGCTCATCATTGATGATTTTATGGCTATGGGTGCAGCAATGAATGGCTTACTTGAAATCTGCGAAGAAGCAGGCTGTGTTGTTGAGGGTATTGGCATTGGTATCGAAAAAGGTTTTCAGCCTGGTGGTGATGCTCTTCGCGAAAGAGGGTATCGTGTTGAAAGTCTGGCAATTATTGAATCAATGAATCCAGACACAGGCGAAATCGTATTTCGTCATTAAGAGCCCCTACTATTAAGGACTACCGTGAAACACCTTAAAGAAGAAGAGCTTCGAAAGCTTGATGGCGATGTTCCTCTAATTCCTTCTATTCCATATGGTTTGCAGCACATTCTTGCAATGTTTGTTGCGAACCTGGCTCCCGTTACCATCCTTGCAGGCGTTGCAGGGTTGAGTGGCGCGTCTGCTGCGATGGTTATTCAGTCAGCACTTCTTATTGCAGGCATTGGAACGCTTATTCAGCTCTTTCCGCTTTTTGGACGCATTGGCTCAGGACTACCAATTGTTATGGGCTGTAGTTTTACCTTTCTTACCGTTATGTGTGGCATTGCGGCAACCTCGGGGTATGGTGCCGTATTAGGTGCGGTAATAGTAGGTGGCATACTTGAGGGTATTCTTGGTTTGTTTGCGCGCTATTGGCGCTGGCTTATTAGCCCAATTGTGGCTGCTTGCGTGGTAACTGCTATTGGTTTTTCGTTATTGAGCGTAGGTGCTACTTCTTTTGGCGGCGGTGATGCTGCATCTGCTGATTTCGGTTCCGCGCAAAACCTTATTCTTGGCTCTGTTGCGCTGGTTTCTTGTTTGTTGTTTCAGATTTTCGCTAAAGGTATCTGGAAACAACTTTCTGTTTTATTTGGCCTGATTATTGGCTATATTTTGGCAGTCATTATGGGCGCTGTTGATTTCTCGGCTTTTGAAACAATGAAGCTTTTTGCGCTTCCAACTCTCGCATTTACTTCCGAAGAATTCTTCCCTGTATTTGAACCAAATGCTATTTTGGCCATGACTCTTATTTTCCTTGTTTCAGCAACCGAAACTATTGGTGATACCTCTGCGCTCTGCAATTCAGGCTTAAAGCGCGACGTTTCTGACAAAGAGCTTTCTGGCTCAATTTCGTGCGATGGTTTCTGCAGTGCTCTCTCGGGATTCTTTGGCTGTGTCCCTATCACTTCGTTCAGTCAAAATGTTGGTTTGGTTGCCATGACTGGCGTTGTAAACCGTAAAGCTATTGCAACGGGTGCAGTAATCATGATTGCGGCAGCTTTCGTTCCGGCAATAAGCACCTTCTTCTGCACGCTTCCTTCGGCAGTTTTGGGCGGCTGTACTATTATGATGTTCGGCAATATTATTGTTGCAGGTTTTCAAATGATTGGAAAAGCGGGCTTTACGCAAAGAAATATAGTTATTGCAGCGCTTTCCCTTTCTATTGGTTTGGGCTTTACCAGCGTTTCGGCAATTTTTGTAAACTTCCCTACCTTGTTCCAGGATGTGTTTGCAGCGAATTGCGTTGCGGTTGTTTTCCTTGTTGCTGTTGTTGCAAATCTGGTCCTTCCAAAGGATATGAGTATTGACGGCAGCGAGAGTAAGGAAGTGAAGTAAATGAAAATGAAGTCTTTGATCAACACTATTCTTAGAGCAATCGCTCTTGCTTTAGGTGTTTCCGTTGTGGTTATCTCTACTATTTCAGAGCCTGACCCAAGCAAAATGATTATTTTATTAGGTATAGGTTTGGCTTGCTTGGCCTTAACCCTCCAAAATTCCGAAAAAGAAGATAAAGAGTAGGCGTTTCGGAGAAATCCTCTAAAAAAATCTAAAATGTCACATTTGTTGTGGAGATGGAGTGAACCTTTTATTTTCATGAGATGAAACGGTGGTTCATGGAAAACAATTCGAAGAATAAACTTACAAGTTTTATTGGAAAGATCGGGGATTTGACCAGATGAGCATTGTTTCCCTTGCAGAAGGTTTAGTAGCAGATAGAATTCTCTCGGATAGAGACGTTGATGCGATTCTTGATGCTGCTCGTGAACGAAGCAAGGAAAAACCGCTAACTCAGGAAGAGATTTCGGGAATCATGAAGGCGGTTCGCAATGCTACTACTACTTTTTCTTTTAAAAAAATCCCTGCCTTTTTAAAATTTATCAGCATCGTGTTGATTGTAGGCGGCATTGTTGACTGCCTCGCTTCGAGCATTACGCTGGGTTATCTCATTCTCTTTGATAGATCGATTCTTCTGGAGGTTCTCAAGGCTTTTACCCTCTCGACGGATATCATTATTGTGGTGAGTTCGCTCACTTCCTTTTTGGCATCGGCTTTGTCAGTATTGGTTGGTGTACGTGTACTAAGAGGACATCGTGGAGCTGCAAGCGTTCTTGTTCTTGTTGGTCTTTCCTTAAATGCTGTTTCTGCAACGTGCGAGATAATGCTTTTTGGTGTTGGTTTGGGCGTTTTTGTTGATAATCTTCTTTTGGCTTTTGCTCAAGCTGCGCTCTCGGCATATTTGAACCCTTCTTTGGCTCGTGAGCAAACTCTTCGAAACGAATTAAGAAAACTGGACAATCAGACGCATTATCGCCTTGGAACACTTGGTCTTGCTGATCCTGGCAAAGGCTTCATTCGACTTGACTTCTTCAATGTTTTTTGGACGTTTATTGTTGCAAGCTTCCTTGGTTTGCTCGTTGAGATTGCCTTCCATATGATCGTGGTCGATCCAGGTGTATATCAGGATCGCGCTGGTATGCTCTTTGGTCCGTTTAGTCCAATTTATGGCGTGGGTGCGGTTCTTATGACTATTGCGCTTAACCGATTTAAAGAATGCAATTTGGTTATTATCTTCGTGGTATGCACCATTATTGGTGGCGGCTTTGAGTTTTTTGTAAGCTGGTTTATGGAAACTGCCTTTGGTGCTGTTGCATGGGATTATCATGGCGAATTTTTGGGTGACTTCTTTGGGGGCAGAACGTGTTTGAAATTCGCTTCCATGTTTGGCGTGTTGGGTTGTGTCTGGATCAAAATCTTCTTACCTGCTCTTTTAAAACTCATCAACAAAATTCCGTTAGGCTTGCGCTATAGTGGCACCATTTTCTGTGCGGCTTTGATGCTAGTTAATGCATTTATGACTTTCCAGGCTTTGGATAACTGGAGCGAGCGCCTTGCTGGTAATGAGCCAAATACTCCTGTTGAGCAATTTTATGCGGATACATTTGATGATGAGTACATGGCAAAGAGATTCGAATCTATGGTTGTTAATCCAGAAAACTCCGTTCGCGCATAAGGCGCGGTGCGTACACAGGGTTTCTTTCTCATATGGAACCGTTCAGTGCGCCTGAAATTACATTTGTGTGCGGTGCTGTTTTCGTGCGGAGACTGCCGTTTTGCATCGAATTCTGTTCGGGCATAAAAAAAGAGAAGGGCAACCGGAGCTGCCCTTCTACTTCCATAGCAGTAACTTGTTGGGGGGGGGAGTCACTGCGAGATGGTATGAAAAGTATGAAGCTGTTTTACTATCATAGCAAAAACAAGCGTTAATTATCTTAAAGAGAGAATGAATTCCTAGAATAACACCAGAGATTCATCTTTTTTAAATAACTATTATATTTGGCAAAAAAGCATCCTTGCTAATTCCGCCTGTGTGAAATAAGTAGAGGCGATTTAACTACAGCTCTCATTCCGAATTATTGTAGACAGATGATTTGTCTACAAAGTATTCTTCAGTGCTGTTTCAATACGGCTAAAGTGAAGAAATTCGCCAGACTGATTAATTGCTTCAATCTCTTCCCAGGTTGCCATTTTGCAATCAATGGCCTCTTCTTGGCGAAGAGTTACCTGGCTAAGCGAGAAATCAAACACAAACAAATAGATATCGTTAAAGTAGTTGTCACCACTCTCAGGAGCAGTGTTTTGATAGCTGTAAAGAACATTGCCGCTTACCGTAGAAATGTCTAAGCCAACTTCTTCTTTTACTTCGCGAATAACTGCCTGTAAGGACGTTTCACCTGCTAAGGCACCACCGCCGGAAACCTCCCACCAGCCCGCGGCCCATTTTTTATCTAAAGCACGTTGGGTAATAAGGAATTTTCCCTCGGTATTTTGAAGCAGAGCAGTAACGTATAACTGGTACTGATCTTCGTTTAGTTTTTGAGACTTTCTATCAATTTGTTCGCCCGTTTTATTTCGATGTTTATCGTAGACATCAATATATTCGGCCATTAATTTTCTCCTTTTGCCCATTAGATGCATGGAGTTCATTGTACTGTATCGGTCAATGAGAGCGGATGATTGTGTGATTTGTGCGTGAAGTTTAGACTACTTTTCTATGAAAATATAGTTAAGCTTCTAAACTATATTGGTGCTCATTTTGCTTTAGCAAGCTTGTGGCTGAGTGCTTTTGCGTAGTTTTGCACGGATGACTGTTTTATTGTTTCTTGCTGGCAGGGTTTTGTTGGCAGCGTACTTTGCTGGAAGCGTTCTATTGTGAATTATGTAGGGGCGGCATACTGTTTCGTCGGTTAATAAAGAATAGCAGTTAATAAAGAGTAGTAGATGATAAGGAGTGGCAGTTGAGGCTTTTTCGGTACCTAATGCAGCATAAGATTTCCTTAATGTTGGTGTTTTGTTTGCTTGTTGTTCAGGTAATTGCTGATCTTTCTCTTCCGAACTTCACTGCCGATATCGTTAACGTAGGCATCCAGCAGGGTGGTATTGAAGAAGTTTCAACTACGATGTTATCACGCGATACCTACGACCAAATTGATGCCATCGTTCAAGGCGAAGATAAAGAGCTTTTTCATGCAAGCTATTCTTATGATGAAAAAGAGGGCTGTTTTGTTCTAACCCAAACAGGGCAAAACAACAGAGAGCAACTCAGTAGCGCTATGCTTCTAGGTATGATTCTTGCTCATGGAGATCCTCAAATATTGCAAGAGTATAGTTCTGTTCTGCAAGCGGAAGTGAGCGGCTCTACGCTTCCTTCTTCAGAAGAGATTAAATCTTCACCTAATGCAAAAATTCTTGAACAACAAGGATTGGTAGCTGCTCAAAAAGAGTATGAAAAGCTCGGTCAAGACACTACCGCTATTCAAATGGATTATTTGGTTAAGACAGGGTTAGTCATGCTCGGCCTTGCCTGTGTGTCTATGCTGGTCAGCATAGTAATTGGTTTTATTGCTTCGAGAACGGGCACAAAAATTGGACGAAAGTTGCGTGAGCAATTCTTTACGCGTGTTGTATCGTTTTCAGATGCAGAAATCAATTCCTTCAGCGCAGCTTCGCTAATTACGCGCGGAACAAACGACATCCAGCTTATTCAAATGGTGTGCATTATGCTTCAACGCATGGTTTTGTACGCTCCTATTATGGCTGTGGGCGGAATTATCATGGTAGCTCAGCGCACGATGTCTTTGTGGTGGGTTGTGGGCTTGGCGGTGGTTGCCGTGTTCGCTGTTGTTGTTCTATTGATGGCCTTTACTATGCCAAAATTCAAAATCATGCAAAGCTTGATAGACAAGGTAAACCTTGTAGCGCGTGAGCAGCTTACGGGTATTTCTGTTGTTCGCGCATTTGGTAGAGAAGAGTACGAGCAACAGCGTTTTGAAAAAGCAAATGACCACTTGATGAGAACTCAGCTTTTTACTAACCGCGCAATGTCGTTGATGATGCCGGCAATGATGTTGGTAATGAATGCGGTCAGCGTATTGATTGTGTGGGTAGGCGCTGGTTTTGTAGATCAAGGATCAATTCAAACAGGAGACCTTATTGCGCTCATCACGTATTCCATGCTTATTGTTATGAGCTTTTTGATGATTGGTATGGTTGCTGTGTTTTTGCCTCGCGCAAGTGTTGCTGCCGGACGTATTGATGAAGTAATTGCCACTAAACCAAGCATTATTGATCCTACGAACCGACAGGCAAAAATAGATAGCATAAGTGAAATTTCTCAAGGGGTTTCTATTGAATTTGACCACGTAAGTTTTTCCTATGGCCAGAACTCAGATATGGTTCTTGAAGACATTTCGTTTACGGCTCAAGCAGGAAAAACAACAGCTATTCTTGGCCCTACCGGTTCGGGAAAAACCACTCTCATAAAGTTGATTGAGCGCTTTTACGATACTACCCAGGGCACTATTTTCATTAATGGAATAGATATCAAACAGATTCCTCTTAAAGAATTGCGTGGTCTGTTCGGCTACGTGCCACAAAAGGCGTTTCTTTTCTCAGGAACAATTGATTCCAATGTTTCGTACGCGGGTAAGGTAGACGAAGAGCAGAAAAAACTCGCGCTAGAAATTGCGCAAGCAAAGGAATTTATTGACGAAAAGGAAGAGGGAATCAATACGCCTATCAGCCAAGGAGGAACGAATGTTTCAGGCGGTCAGCGCCAGCGTTTAGCTATTGCTCGTGCACTGGCTAGCAATGCGCAAGGTTTTCTTTTTGATGACTCGTTTAGCGCACTTGACTATAAAACTGACGCTCGCTTGCGTCAGGAACTTTCGCAAAAATTAAAAGGAAGAACCGTGTTTATTGTGGCTCAGCGTATTGCCACTATTATGAACGCAGACCATATTGTCGTAATCGATGAAGGACGGGTAGTGGGTCAAGGAACTCACCATCAGCTGCTTGAATCGTGCGAGACGTATAGGGAAATTGCGCTTTCTCAGCTTTCGGAAGAAGAGCTGTTTGGAAGCAACGATGTCAGCTGCAATTTAGCTACCAATAATGTAGTTGCCAACAATGATGCCAGCAACGGCGCCAGCTGCAATTCAACTGTCAGCAATGCGGCCGAATCTCGCTTTTGCGAAGATAAAGTGTCTCAAGAAGGGCTTTTCAGTAAGCCGGAAACACTCCCTTTGAAGGGAGGTGAGTGCTAATGGCGCACGCAACAATGGGGCCAGGACCAAGAAGAGGCCCACGAGGCCCTCATGGACCAGGACCTCATGGGTTCGCTCCGGCAGAAAAACCAAAAGATATCAAGGGAACTCTTTTAAAGCTTCTTAAATATTTGGGCGTTTTCAAAATTTCTTTGGTATTTGTGGCAATTTTTGCAATTGGCTCAACGCTGTTCAATATTATTGGCCCAAAAGTTTTATCGGAAGCAACAACCGAGCTCTTCAATGGCATAGTAGCAAAAATTAATGGAACAGGATCCATTAACTACGATGCTATTGGCTTTATCTTGTTGTGCACTCTTGGCCTGTATTTGCTTTCAAGTATCTGTTCATTTGTTCAGGCGTGGCTTGTTTCAAACGTTTCACAGCGTACGTGTTATCGCATGAGGCAGGACATTGCAGAGAAGATAAACAGAATGCCATATGGCTACTTCGAGAAAAAAGCCATTGGTGATACCTTGTCGCGCATTACCAATGATGTTGATACGTTTGGACAAAGTCTCAACCAGGGCTTAGTGCAGCTCATTACGTCCATTACTACGCTTATTGGCGTACTGATTATGATGCTGTCAATCAATGTAGTAATGACGTTAATTGCGCTTTTAACTATTCCGCTTGCGCTTATTTTGACCAAGGTAGTAGTAAGCCACTCTCAGAAATACTTCAAAGAACAGCAAAGTACTTTAGGTGAAATTAATACCATTGTTGAAGAAACGTTCAGCGGTCATTCTCTTGTAAGGGCCTATAACCAGGAAGAGGCTGTTGTCGAGAAGTTTGTTGAGACAAACAATAAGCTATACAACGTAGGATGGCGTGCGCAATTCCTGAGTGGTTTGATGCAGCCAGTCATGGCTTTTGTGGGAAACCTTGGATATGTTGCCATTGCTATTTCTGGTGCGTTCTTTGCTGCCCAGGGAATAATCACGGTTGGCGATATCCAGGCATTCATTCAGTATGTGAAGAATTTCACACAGCCGCTTACTCAGTTGGCTCAAGTAGCAAATACTTTCCAGCAAATGGCGGCTGCTATTGAGCGAATCTTTGAATTCCTGGACGGACCAGAAGAATCTTTGGAAGTTGAAAAAGGAGACGCTCGGGCTATTACGGGTGAAGTAACTTTTAAGAATGTCTCGTTTGGTTACGAGGAAGACAGCACTATTATCCATAATTTCAATGCGCACATTGAAAAAGGCCAGACAGTTGCATTGGTTGGCCCAACAGGAGCAGGTAAAACTACTATCGTTAAGCTTCTTATGCGTTTTTACGACATAAAGAGTGGTCAAATACTGTTAGACGGCGAAGATATCCAAAGCTTTACCCGTAGCCAAGTAAGGAATTCTTTCTGCATGGTTTTGCAAGACACCTGGTTGTTTAAGGGCACTATTCGCGAAAACATTCGCTATGGACGTCTTGATGCAACCGATGAAGAGGTTGAAAAGGCGGCAAAAGATGCCTTCGCGCATCGCTTTATTTCCGCGCTACCAGGTGGTTACGATTTCTGCATTAATGAAGATGCAAGCAATATTAGCCAAGGTCAGCGTCAGCTGCTCACCATTGCGCGCGCAATTTTAGCAAATCATTCCATGATGATATTGGATGAAGCAACAAGCTCGGTTGATACTCTTACCGAAGAGCGAATTCAGCATGCGCTTGATAAGCTCATGGAGAATAAGACCAGTTTTGTTATTGCTCACCGATTAAGTACCATACGAAATGCAGATTTGATTCTTGTTATTCGAGACGGTGATATTGTTGAGCAGGGAAGCCATCAAGATCTTCTTGAGAAAAATGGCTTCTATGCTGAGCTCTATAATTCTCAGTTCGAAAATTGTGAATAAGGAAGCGCAAATGCCGTGGGCGTTCTCGTAAGGCTTGCATAGCGAGAACGCGAGGGTTGTTTTATCGTGCGCAGGTAATGGAAATGTAGGGCGATTCTTGGTAGGATTCACAAAAACAACTAAATGTTTATGGGCAGGGCACACGTATAGGAAAGGGCTCGCATGATTTTAATGACGTATCTTCGTGAGATTCAAGGTCGCCAAACGGCTGAAGTTGCTGCGTGCGCTAATCTTCCTCAAAACATCATGTCTTTTGCTGAACATAGAGGCCAAATTCTTACCGACGCCCAAACAGAAGCCATTGCGAAAGCACTTGGTTATGAAGGTAATCCTGCCGATTTGTATCAAGAAGTGGAAGAAGAAAAAGCAGCTGCGCTCAATTTGGAACCATGGGTTCCAACCGTTCGGGGCAAACTTGATTCTGAATAGCGTAATTAACTGGCGTTTTTATTCTCTATGCTGCTCAAATGCGTAATTAATAGCTAGAATGAAACCAGCAAGTTTTGGAACTGCTATTTTTTTTGAAAATGATTTGTGAGTAATCGCAGGTAATAGGGCATTGCGGGAAAAGAGCGCATGGACACACTCGGTATTTACATAGGACTTTCTGCCTTAGCCTTACTTGTTGATGTTGTTTTATTTGTTCTTGCCTTAAGGAAGCGAGATGCCAAAGGAAAAGCGCTGGCGTGTTTATTGCTTGCAGCAGTGTTTGTGGCCATTTTCTATCTGCTTAGTATCTTAGCGCCCGACTACTTCAGCATGTCGTTTTTTAGTAGTTTCTACTTTATCGCGGTAGACTTTGTTGCGGCTTCGCTGCTGGTGTTCTGCTGTATCTTTATGGATACGCTCAAAAAGAAATGGAACAGGGTCTTTCTTGTTTTGGCGTGCGCTTACATGGTTTTTGACGTTTGCTTGTTGCTCGTCAATCCGCTTATGGAGGTAACCGTAAGCTATGTGTATAGCGATACGGCGTTTACCCACTGGCGCTATGTCCCTCTGTTTCCGTTCGAGATTCATCTTTTTTTGTGCTACTGCTTTGTAGCAATGACCTTTATTAATTATCTCTATAAGATGGTAATTACTCCAAAGGTATATCGTGCACGTTATACCATCATTATTGTGTCAACCTTGGCTGTTGTTGCCATGAATGCAATTTTTCTGTATCTCCCTGAAAAAGGATTGCCTGACTTTTCGGTGTTGTTTTATTCAGTTGTGGGCTTGCTATTTTATACCAGCACGTATCGCATAAGTAACCGTGGCATGCTCACCCATACACGCCAAATGATTATTGAAGAGTTGGGTCATCCGGTAGTTTTGTTCGATTACAACAATCTCTATTCAACAAGCAATAAGAGTGCTGATATTTTGTTGCCTAAAGAAGGCGTTAATCAGTCGTATACCTTGCGGAAGTTTTTGATTCGCAACGATTTCGACCCAGACTATGAAAATGCTACCGTGGACTCTTCTTTCCAATGGCGCGTAACTCAAAAAGGCTTCCTGCTTAGTTATCGTTGTGATTTCCGTGTTCTGAGGGATAAAAGAAACAACATCATTGGCCGCCTTTTCGTGTTTACTGATAATGCTCTTGAGGTTGATTTGCTCACTGGGTTTAACACGCAAGCTTCCTTCGAGAAGAAAATATGGCAGAATGCTCGTTCGTTTAGCTATCCCGTTGCAGTAGGCATTGTTGATATTAATAAGCTTTCGGAGCTAAATTCCCAGTTTGGTAGGGAAGAAGGCGATTCTGCTATCCATTCCTTGGTAGGTGTTTTGAGAAAGCATTTCCCAAGTGCATGGGCGTTCGTAAGGCTTGAAGATGCTGAGCTTATGGTGGTATGCGAAAACATGACCTCTAAGCATATGCATGAAATATTAATAGAAGTTGAAAAAGACATTGCCTTATTCGATTACGGTACTGGTCCGCTCTCTATCCAAAGCGCGGTAAGTGTTGCTTCGCTTACTGAACGAGACGTATTGAAAGCAGTACGAGATGCTTCGTCGAGCTTGAAAGACCGCAAGCTTCTTGATCCTAATTCGGCACACTATTCTTTGTTGAACTCCTTTGTTCAAACCCAGCGTGAAAGTGATGGCGAAACAGAAGCGCATGTTCAAAGAACGCGCAATATGGGTGAATGTTTAGGAAAGCGTTTGGGATTGAGCGACAAAGAGTTAAGCTCCTTGGCGCTTTTATGCTTGCTTCGTGATATTGGCAAAGTTGGCGTTCCGCTGGAAATCCTTAACAAGCCAGGAAAACTCAATGATGTTGAATGGGAAATCATGAAGTCTCACGTTGAAAAAGGCTTCCGTATTGCAAAGGCTTCTCCTGAGTTGAGCGATATTGCAGATTTGATTTTGCACCATCATGAAATGTGGGATGGCTCAGGCTATCCTGATGGTATTAAGGGTGAACTGATTCCTATTCTTTCGCGTATTATTGCTATTGTTGACACATATGATGCTATGGTTCATGACAGGCCGTATCGTCGTGCAGCTAGTCCTAAGGCGGCAAAAGAAGAATTGCGGAGATGTGCAGGAACCCAATTTGACCCGTACATTGTGCAAGAGTTTTTGCAGATGCTAGAAGAGAACCCAGAACTCGATGTGGCTGATAAAGAAGAGAACCAGTCTACGTATCAGGAAGAAAAGATCAAAGTAACTCCTCGTAGTATTGACGACTTGGGTAGTGATTTTGATCGTATTGATAGAGTGGTACCTATCCGTTATGCCAAGTTTTTCATTGACCAAGATAACAAGATTATCGAGATTGATGACGGTTTTACCAGCATTTTGGGCTATGAGGTTGAAGATCTCGAGAAATACAACCTGACATTATTGGATATTATTCCGCTTGAAGATCAAGAGGTCTATTCGCAGATCGCTTTCGATCGGGTAGAAGCGCAAGGTATGGCTTATTTGGAACACCGTGTCAGAAGGAAAGATGGCTCGATCTTGTTCGTTCTTTGCTTTGGAAGGCGGTACTTCAATTCGGTGCATCGTCGCGTTGAATCTGAAATTATCATGGCTGATATTAGTGAGTCTTCCATTCTTCATCGTGCAATTGAGCGTCAACGCCTTTCGTTCGAACGAAGCAATACGGTATTCGAAGAGGCAGTTCGCCGCGATAAGCTGGTTGGCGTTTTGAACCGTGAAGCATTCCGTTCTGACGTTCAAGACCGTATGTTGAAAAACGACAGCACGGTTGCAATGCTTATGGTTGACCTGGACTTCTTCAAGGAATACAACGATAAATTTGGTCATCCACAAGGTGACGCCCTGCTCATTCATGTGGGTAAGTTCCTGGATAAGATTGTGGGCAATAGAGGCATTGTTTCTCGCTTAGGTGGCGACGAGTATGCTATTGCGTTCTTCTACAATAAGAATGCAAGCAAGGAAGACATTAGAAAAGAGATTCAGGTATTCTATCAGTTAGCTAATGAAGAAATGCTTGCTATTGACAATCGGGTAACGCTTTCGGTGGGTGCTTGCATTGCCGAAGAGGGAGACACTTCCTTTATGAGCCTTTACAAAAATGCGGATAAAGCTTTGTACGAAGCAAAGAATTCTGGACGAAACAATCTTAAGTTTGGTTTCTAGTGCTTACTTGTGGTAGGGCTCTTTGCGAGAAATCTTAAAAGCGCGATAAATCTGCTCAAGCAAAACTACGCGCGCTAGATTGTGGGGTAAGGTAATAGGGCCAAAGCTGATGCATTGAGTGGCGCGTTTTTTGATTTCGTTTGTTACTCCGTCGCTTCCTCCAACAATAAACACCAAATGAGAAGCGCCATACAAACTGTATGAGTCAATTTTCTCCGAAAGCTGTTCGCTTGATAGTTCTTTGCCTTTGATGTCCAGCAGTAATACCGGGTCTTTTTCGGGCAGCACTTCTAGAATAGCAGCGGCTTCTTTTTCTTTATTAGAATCGGGCAGTTCACAAATTGATACTTTTGCATAGGCGCTTAAACGCTTGAGGTATTCCTGACATGCTTCTTTCCAGAATTTTTCTTTCAATTTTCCAACAGCAACAATGGTAATTTTCAGCATGAGTATTCTTGGCTTTCAAATATTTGGCGATGTTCTTTTCTTATTTCATTAGTGAGAGCGCTGTAATTAAGCGCCATTGAAAAGAATATTGCAAATCCTTGTACGAAATACAACTTTGTATAATAGAATACAGGAGTCGGGGGATGAATAGGCTATGAAAAAATTCATCGATACGGTTTTTAAAAGCGTTTTATCGCACAGAAAAGGCATACTTGCTGGCGCACTAGTGCTTCTTGTCTTGTGCGCCATCAGTATTCCTTCAGTAAAGATTAATTATCAATTTTCAGATTATTTGCCTGAGACATCAGCCTCTACTAAGTCACTTGACGTCATGGAGAATGCGTTCGACTCTTCGGTTCCGGGCGCTCGTTTGAGCGTAGAAGGCATTACTCTTTCGCAAGCTTCTCAACTCGCAAAAGATTTAAAAACTATTGAGGGCGTTTCAAGCGTAATGTGGCTTGGAAGTGTCTTGGATGTTGCTGTTCCGCTTGAGATGGAAGATGCGCAGGTTATTGAGCCGTGGTACAACCAGGGTGCTTTTCAGTATCGTCTTGCTATAGATTACCCAAAGGCTGTTGAGGCGGTAGCGGAAATTCGTGCCACTGCGGAGCTGGCTGGAGGAGAACAAGTTTGTCTTGCGGGCGAGACGGTCAATACTGCGCTTGCTCGATCTTCTTCCGGTTCAGAAATCCAAATAATTCTAGTTTTCGCTTTAGCAGTAATCCTTTTCCTTCTGTTGCTTACAACTTCCTCGTGGTTTGAACCAGTGCTTTTCTTGGCAGTAATATGCATGTCTATTGTGTACAACTTGGGCACAAATATTATTTTTGGCGAAATATCCTTTATTACCCAGATGTGTGCTGCTATTTTGCAGCTAGCAGTATCTATGGATTACGGAATTGTTATGCTTCACGCATTCCGCGATTTCCGTGCGAAAGGATGCTCTAGTTACGATGCGGCGTATAAAAGCATGTATAAAGCAGCGGCCGTTATTGCTTCAAGTGCAGCAACTACGTTCTTTGGCTTCTTGTCCTTGTGCGTAATGGCATTCCTTATTGGTACTGATATGGGTCTTGTTTTGGCAAAGGGAATACTCTTTAGTTTCCTTTCTGTGCTGTTTATTTTGCCAGTACTTATTCTTACCTTTGAGCGAATCCTTACCAAAACGGCACATGGGCAACTACTGCCTTCGTTTGATGTTTTTGCGAAAGGCTGCATGCGCTTAGCGCTTCCTTTCACTGTGGTGCTTGCGCTCGTGGTTGTTCCTTGTTATATGGCGCAAAGGCAAGTTTCTTTTATGTACGGTGCTTCAGGATTTGTAACGCCAGGAACCCAAGCGTACGAAGAAACTCAACACCTAGAGGAAAAATTTGGTGCTGCCGAACAGTGGATCCTTCTTGTTCCTGAGGGACAAAAGGGCCTTGAAACAAAACTAGCTCAAGCATTGGAAGATCAGAACAAGATTTCTTCGGTAGCTTCTTTTGTAACTTCAGTTTCTCCAAACATCCCATCTGAAATGGTGCCTGCAGAGAGTTTATCGAATTTGAATGCGGGAGGATATTCGCGCTTTGTTATTTCTACCAAAGTTGAAGGGGAGACAGAGGAGTCTTTTGCTCTTGTTCAGACTGTGCGTGATATTGCACAAGACTATTATCCTAACGAAAATTACTTGGTGGGTTCGGCGGTAACATCCTACGATATGTCGTTGATTGTTAACGAAGATAGCCTCAGGGTTTTTGTTGCTTCGGTTTTAGCTATTGGCTTGGTTTTGTTGCTCATGTTTAGAAGCGCCACCATCCCTTTGATTTTGCTGCTTACTATTGAAAGCTCAATTTGGATTAATTTAGCAATTCCGTATTTCGCGGGAAGTTCAATTCAGTACATTGGCTACTTGATTATTAGCGCAATTATGCTGGGAGCAACCGTTGACTACACCATTATTTTGGCTCGCTCATATTTAGAAAAGCGCCAGGCTTTCCCAAAGAAAGAAGCCATGAAAAAGGCTATTTCGGCTACCGCTTTAACCATTTTGACCTCGGCAACTATTCTTACCGTGTGCGGCTTCATTATTGGATTCATCTCAACTAATGGAGTTATTTCAAGCTTGGGAATACTTATTGGTCGCGGTGCATTAATTGCAACGTTGAACACCTTCCTGTTGCTTCCTATGCTCTTTTTGCTTTTCGATACGATTATTGAGAAAACTACCTTAAAAGCTCATTTTTACCGTGAAAAGGTGTGATTGTAATCATGGATACATCTTCAGGAACAAGCGGATTTAATCCAAAACAGACCATTGCGCGCACTGCTGCAGCTTCTGCTTTAGTTGTATTTTTGGCTGCTCCCCTTACTACCATTCCTCAACTTGCTAATGCTGATTCTTTAGGTGGGATTCAGTCTGCTTCAGCAATTATTGATGGTACTGAAGACAAGCAGGAAATTGTCTACGGAAAGCTTTCTTCTACGGGAACCGTAGAAGGTTTGTATGTGGTTAACTTGTTTGACTCGCTTAATTCTTTTGAGGGTGCTCGTGGGGCTGATGAGTCTAGCAGCCAGGAAATGTTTGTGCGTGACTACGGAACATACACTTCGGTAACTAATTTATCCGACGACCAACAACTAGTCCAGTCGGGAGACAGCGTATGCTTTAGTGCAGATGGTAAGACATTTTCCTATCAAGGCAATCTTGCTTCTACCGATTTGCCTTGGATTGTTACTGTTCAGTATTGTCTGGATGGTACGCCAATTGCGCCTCAAGACTTAGCGGGAAAGTCTGGCTTGCTCACCTTAAAACTTTCTCTTGCTCAAAATGCAGGAGTCGAATCTTCTTATTTTGATAATTATTTAGTTCAGGCAACCGTATCATTGCCGCGAGATAAGGCTACAAATGTTGAAACCGAAGACGGCTCCGTTGCGGTGTCGGGATCAAATACACAAGTTGCCTTTATGTCTCTTCCTGGTAAAGAAACCACCTCAACACTTAGTGCGCAGGTTACTAATTTCGAAATGGAAGGAATTAGCATTGCTGCAGTGCCTTTCTCAATGGATATTTCATTCTCGGAGGATGGCTTAACATCAGGTTTTGATGAATTGATAGCAGGCACCAAAGAGCTGAATGAAGGTGCTGTGGCTATCAAAGAAGGCTCTAGTGCTCTTGAAGTGGGAGCAGCTCGTCTTGCTCAAGGGTCTTCTCAACTTGAGTCTCAAGGAGAAGCGCTTTTCCAGGGTGTTACTACCTATCTTTCTTCTGCTCAGCAAATCAGTAATGGAGTAGCGGCGCTTGCAGGTCAGTCTCAGACTTTGATAAGCGGCGCCGAGCAAACGCAAAATGCACTCAATACATTTGTGGGTTCTCTTACTGCCGAACAATTAAACATGCTAAGTGATGAGCAAAAGCAACTTCTTTATGGTGCTCAGGCTGGCTTAAATGGAACTTCGGGAAGCACAACTGCCCCAGCAAGTGCAGGATTGGTAAATGGCCTCAAAGCATACACAAATGCAGTCACTGGTACAGGAACTTCAACAAATCCTTCTCTTGCTTCAAGTCTTACGGCGCTTACCAGCGCCAATGATACGCTTTTGTCTTCCTCGTATTCCTATCAGCAAGGGCTGCAGTCTCTTAACAATGGATTGCAGGAGTTAGCAGGTTCGGCTGCTGATTTTCAATTGGGGGCAGAGCGTTTTACAAAGGGAACAGAAGAGCTCTACGTCACTACTCAAGGTATTCCTGAAAAGGTTCAGAAAGAAATAGATAATGCCTTAGCTGCATTTGATACCAGTTCGTTTACGCCTCATAGTTTTGTGAGCGAAAAAAATGCTCAGGTCTCTTTAGTTCAGTTTGTTATGACTACCGATGGTATTAGCATTCCTGAAGAAAAAACCGAAGAAGGAGAGGAGCCACAAGAAACTATTCTTGATAGGTTTATTGGCTTGTTTGCTTAAGGCTACGAACTCCAAAAAGGTACAATCGAAACCAGAATTTAACGTTTATCAGGAAGTGCTTCTTTTCATAGGGCGTTATTATGTACTTTACGGTATTTTGCGACCATTAAGGCGAAAGTAGTTCGCATGATAAGGGCGCTTCTTTGTAGAATAGCTCTTAAAAAGTCGTTTCCGTGAAAGCTTGTTGAATGATTTGTTTTGTGCCCGGAACAAGTCAAAAGCTAGCCAGTTTATCTCACGGCCCGTAAATAGGTTTTAGAAGAAAAGAAAAGAAAAGAAAAAGGAGAACAGAATGTCGCTTCCTGCACCAAATCCTGATGCACGCGCTGACTTTCGCTCCACTATGGATTTAGGCTTTTGCTTGCCAAAGACAGCCACAGTGGAAAATGGTCACTTAGTTATTGGTGGCGTTGATATGGTTTCGCTTGCGAAAGAGCAGGGAACCGCGCTTTACGTATACGACCAGGCTGATATTGAAAATCGTATGCATAGCTATGTGGACTCCTTTAAGAAATATTATGGAAACTCAGCAGTGTGCTACGCGTCGAAGGCTTTCTTAAACAAGGCAATGGCTCGTTTGGCAAAAGAGCATGACATGCATTTAGATGTTTCTGGCGGCGGAGAATTGGCAATTGCTCAGGCAGTAGATTTTCCTATGGAGAAGGTTGTTGTTCATGGCAACAACAAGACTCCTTTGGAACTTGAAGAAGCTATTGCTGCTGGTGTTGGTCGCATTGTTGTTGATAGTCATGAAGAGCTCGCACGTATTTCCGAGATTGCAGGCAAGAAAGGTGTAACCCAAAACATCTTCTTGCGTATTACTCCAGGCGTTGAAGCGGATACGCTTGATTACATCCGTACCGGTGCTGAAGATTCAAAGTTTGGTTTTACTATTCGTGATGATTATGCCTTTACTTGCATTAAGGATGCGCTCGATACCCCAAACGTAAACCTTGCTGGTTTGCATATGCATATTGGCTCTCAGATTTTTGCACTCAATTCTTACCCAGAAGCAATTGATGTTATTGTTGAATTGGCTGCTCGTGTTAAGAATGAATATGGCTGGGAATTCGAAGATATTGATGTTGGCGGTGGTTTAGGTATTGCATATACCGTATCAGACCAACCTTCTACCATTGATCAGTTCGCTAAAGTGCTTTCTACCGCTATGAAGGAGAGCTGCGAAAAGTATGGAATTGCCGCACCACGTCTTCTTACTGAACCTGGCAGAAGTATTGTGGCGGTTCCGGGTGTAACGCTTTATACTGTAGGTTCTATAAAAGAAATTTCGGGTATTCGTAAGTATGTTGCTATTGATGGTGGCATGTCTGACAATATTCGTCCTGCTTTGTATGGCGCTTCCTATGAATCGGTAGTGGCAAACAAGGCTGATGCTCCTCGTGATGATGTGGTTACGTTGGTAGGCAAGCATTGCGAAAGTGGCGACGCAGTTGCTTTCGATGCTTCTCTTCAAACTCCAGAGGTGGGAGATATTGTGTGCATGTTTAGCACTGGTGCCTATTGCCATTCAATGTCAAGTAACTACAATGGACAGCCAAGAGCAGGTATCGTATTTGTAAAAGATGGTGTTGCTAAGCTTGTTAGCCGCCGTGAAACATACGCGGACCTTATGGCCTGCGATATTGAATAGAACGCATAAAGGAGTATTTAGTTATGGCAATCAAGATTGGTTTGGTGGGAACTGGTACTGTTGGTGCTGGTTGCCTCGACATCCTCGCTGCACACAAAGAGGATTTTAAGCGTCATTATGGCGTAGACATTGAAGTAGCAGGTGTTTGTTCTTTAGAGCCTGAAGTAGCAAACGAATATGGTTACGCTGATGTTTTTACTCCAGACTTTAATGACATTATTACCAATCCTGAAATTGACATTGTTATTGAGCTTATTGGTGGTACTACTTTCGCTAAGACCGTTATCGAAGGTGCTATTGCTAACGGAAAGCATGTCGTAACCGCAAATAAGGCTTTGGTTGCTACCAAAGAAGGTGCTGATTTAATCAACGAGGCAAGCGCTAAGGGTCTTGAATTCCTCTTTGAAGCATCTGTTGGTGGTGGTATTCCTATCATCAATCCATTGAAGCACTGCCTTACTGCAAATGAGATTTCTTCTATTTTGGGTATCGTTAATGGTACTACCAACTATATGCTTACCCGTATGGACGAAGAAGGCCTTAGCTATGATGAAGCATTGGCACAGGCTCAGGCTCTCGGTTTCGCTGAAGCAAACCCAACTGCCGACGTTGATGGCTTTGATGCTGCAGCAAAGATTGCTATTCTTGCTTCTATCGCGTTCAATTCTAATGTAACTATCGATCAGGTTTACACTGAAGGCATTCGCCGTATTTCTCCTGTTGATATGCAGCAGGCTCGTGACATGGGATATGAAGTAAAGCTTGTTGCTCACGCTTCTAACACGGAAGACGGAGTAAGCGTTCGTGTTCATCCAACCATGATTCCAAGCAAGCATCAGCTTGCAACAGTGCGTGGCGTATTTAATGCTATCTACGTTGTGGGTGATGCTGTTGGTGAGGCAATGTTCTTTGGCGAAGGCGCAGGTTCTGGTCCTGCAGCAAGTTCGGTAATGGGCGACGTTCTTGAGATTGCTCGTCATATTACTTTCGGTATTAAGCCTTTGAAGAACACAGCCGACAAGGATGAACTTAAGCTTGTTGCTATGGAAGATCTCAAGACCAAGTACTACTTACGTTTTGTTGTTGAAGATCGTTCCGGTGTTTTGTCTGAGGTAACTACAGTATTTGCTAAGTATGGCATTTCTATCAAGTCTATTGTTCAGCATGGTAAAACTGATCGTTCTGAAGTTGACTTAGTTGTTGTTACCCATACTGCTCTTGAGGCAAATATGCGTAAGGCAATCGAAGATATTTTGGCTCTTCAGAACGTTGTTACGGGAGGATATCCTTCAGTAATTCGTGTAGAAGAGTAATCTATTTTCTTTGTTGTACAATAAACAAGAAGATTGGGATAACTGCTAGGGGAGATAGTTCATGAAAGCTTTAGCGCCACTTTTTGTAATACTTGCTATTGCAGCGCTTATATTAGTAGTTGTATTGATTAAGCGTTTGCCAAGGACGAAAAAGAATCTCTTTTTGATTCTGCTTGCTTTCTTGCTTCTTTTCCTTATGCTCGCGCTTGCAGTTACCGGAATTTGCACGCCAGTATAGGACATACGGATGTGCTGGCTTACCTTAAAAATCAAAGCAATCTGACTGTAACGGCTCGGAACAATCCGGGCCGTTTTTGTATGACTGACTTATCTCCCCAAAGAGGCTGCTCTGTGTTAAATCCCTGCTACCTTGCGAACTAAATCGTGAGGGAAGGATGGGTTATTAAGTACCGAAAACTGTACCTGGTCAAAAATATCAGCGAGCAAAACAACCAGTGTTTCTGCAGGAGTGTTGGGATTGCCTGCTACTTCTTCGCGAACAAATTCGTTTTCATCTTTAGAAAGCTGAACAAGAACTTCTGGTTCTGTACTGCTGTTTCCTGCAACCATACGCCTGATAAGATGGTTTTCGTTAGTGGCAAGTTTTGCCAGGATTTCAGCAGGAGTACCACTGTTTCGTGCCACAATGTCGCCTAAGGTTTCGAAATCGTTTTGCGCAAAGTCGGCCAAAATTTCCTTTGGAGTAGAAGGGTTTTCTGCAACCATTCTCTTGGTGAAAGCACCCTCTGCAAGGCATTTAAGAGCTTCTGCTGGGGCCTTTGGATTAGCAGCAACACCGCGACGAATGCCCACGTTAGTATCTTGAGCAAGTCGAATTAACACATCCTGAGGGGTATTTGGGTTTTCTGCAACAGCAACACGGGTGTTGTTGAATGAGTCTTCGGCAAGTTCGCGCAACGTGTCAGGGGTAGTTCCTGGATTGGAAGCCACGCGAGCACGTGTTACTGGGTTTTCGCTTTTTGCTGCAAAGGCAAGCACTTCAGCAGGAGTGTCTGACCGAGTGGTTAAAAAACGGAGGGCGGTTTCTTTGTCGAGTTCTGGTATGGTGGACATTATCAATCCTCTATTTCTGTTTTCATAAGCATGCGAATGCGTTTTTTAGTAAAGAGTATTGTAGTACGGAATGAAGACTAGCGAAAAACATCAAAGAATCGACAAATTACTCTGCGGTTTCCGTATTTTTTAAGGCCTCAAACTTTTCGCGCATAGTTGGATTATTGCGGGTGAGGCGTTTAATAGTAAGATCTTGCGCTTTATTGTTTGCCAGACGCAAATTGTTTTCGGAAGAAATCAACGCATCTTTTGTTTTTTGGAGATGAAGAATAGTTTTATCAATTTCATCAATAGCCGTTTGGAATTTGCGTGACGCTAATTCGTAATTGCGGCCGAATTTCGATTTGAAGTCTTCCATCTGCTCTTCAAAATGGGTGATATCAATATTTTGTTGACGAACTAAGGCAAGTTCCTGCTTGTATTTCAACGAATTGTTGGCAGCGTTTCTCAAAATAGAGATAAGAGGGATGAAGAACTGTGGCCTAATTACGTACATTTTTGGGTAGCGGTGAGAAACGTCTACAATGCCTTGATTGTATACTTCGCTCTCAGATTCAAGCATTGAAACAAGAACGGCATACTCACACTTTTTTTTCTTGCGGTCAGAGTCGAGCTTCTTGAAAAAGTCTTCATTTTTGTGCTTGGTGGCAGTTTCGTCCTGTTCATTCTTCATCTCAAACATGATGGAGAGAATTTCATTTCCGTCTTCATCACATTCGCGGAAGATGTAGTCTCCTTTTGATCCTTCAACTACGTCATTATCTTTCTCGAAATAGGCACGAGGGAAGGCAGCGGCACGAATTTGATTGAAAGCAATCTCGCAGTGTTGTTCAAGCGTTTCTCCTACCATTTTGGTGGATAATCTTGCTTTCATGTCGCGGTAGTACTCAATTTCTTTATCTTTGAGTGCAGCAAGTGCTTCTTTCTGGCGAATTTCTTCATTAATCTTTGACTTGAAGATAGCTTCTTGCTGCTTCATTTCGGCATCTTTAAGAACGATTTGAGTTTTGAATTCATCGCGCTGTTTTTCAACTTCACTAATTGCTTCAGAAACTGCGAGCTTAAGACGAGTTTGAGCATTTTGAGCCTCAGCCTTCAACTGGGCTTGGAGTGCTTCTTCGTTTGAACGGCTTTTTTGTTTAAGTAGCTCAAGCTGCGAAGTAAGTTTGTTAATCTGTGCTTCTTTTTCGGCAACAGCTTGCTTGTATTTGTTTGCGGTTTGAGTTTTTGCGAGTTCAACATTTTGAGAGGAAACCTGATTTGCGGCATCGAGCTTTGTTTGGAGTTCGGAAACGACAAGCTTGAGAGCGCTGAGGTCCTGCTCATGTTCTCGAAGGATGCGCTCCTTCTCAAGGGAAAATTCATTCTGCTTTTGAGCAGCAAGCTGCTGTTCTCTATTGTCGAGCTCTTTTTTGAACTCGATATCACGAACTTGATTAACAATATCGGCGTAGCCTGATTCGTCAATAGTGATAACCGAGCCACAGTTTGGGCATTTAATCTCATTCATGAGGGAGTAATCCTTTCAGGTAAGAGGAGACAATTCTTTCTTTTAAGCAGGTAAGGTCTGCTTGAGTGAAGGTGAATACAACTTCGTTTTTCTGCTCCACCCTCACAAAGTGTGCTTCTACGGCACAAAAACCTTGCATGAGCAGGGCATAGGCATAACAGGAAGCTTGAAGAAGATGCTTCTGGATTAGTTGTTCTTGAGTTTCTTCAGGATAGCCGCCTGTTTTGTAGTCGATTAAAAATGCTTCGCCGTTTTCTTCGTTGTAGGCTAAACCGTCAATCTCGCCCTCTAAATATATTCGATTAGGCAGAAGGCCTTTTTCGTCAAGCGTGGAAGCAATCTCGGGGGTAACTTCTAGCATTTCGCTTGCGTTGAAAGAGACCATGAAAGGAACTTCTGCTGCAAGAGAGGAATGGTGGGCGAAATCCTGCGCTATGCGTGATTCAAACCACCAATTCAGCGCTGCTTCAAGTCGAGCGCGTTTGCTGGCAGGTATCTCCCATTGTTTAGCTTGGCTCTCAATTACTGAAGCACTTGGCAACACAAGATTTTTTGCTCCGCTCTGGCTAGCGCACTCAATAGCGTATTGGGCAACTCGATGAAATGCAGAGCCCAAGAGTACTGCGGTATTAGCTTGACTCAGCAGTAAGTCCTCATCAATGAATGGTTGGTCATCAGCGAACAACTTCTTGTCGGTATGCTCGGATAATTCAGCTAAGTCATGTTCTTCCGAAGATAGAGACGAGTAAGAAAAAACGTTATTTCGTTCAGGATGATACGTAAACGTTCGCGGAAATAGGGTGCTTGTAGCAGGCTTTATTTCGAAGTCAGGAATCAAAAATGGCGTATCGTGTGCCGCTAAGTCTGGTTTAGGTACGTGTTCGTTAATAACGTTGAGAGTTAAGTCTGCCTGATATGGGCCAAAGGATACTACCTGTTTTGGCGCAGTTTCCGATGGGTCCCACTTGAGCGCTTGGAATAGTTCGTTAATGAGTGGTTTTGTGGTGTAGTTAAACTCTTTATTTCCTTGGTAGGAGAGCGCAATGCAGAGTGACTCAACAGCACGGGTAAGAGCAACATAGAACAAACGTTGTGTCTCTTTTTGCTCTTGTTGTTTAACGTAATAGGTTAATGCTTTTTTTAGTTCGGGTGCGCTTTGAGCTTCGGGAACCGAAGGAGGTTCTTCCTCAAGCGAAGTCCATGCCTGCAGCTTAGCAACGCTTGCATGGTCTATTCCCTTAGGCTGAGAGGCAAAGTTGAGGTAGGAAACCCCTTCAACGTTTTCAACCAATAGTGAAGGAAGTTGCTTGTTTGAGCCACCAATTTCTGCAACAGCAACATGAGGGAATTGAAGGCCTTTACTTGAGTGGATGGTCATAAGCCGTACGTAATTTGAATTACTTGTAGAAAGAACACCCGGTGTTTCCTTCAGGCTTTCAATGTAGCAAAGGAAATCTTGCGCAAGGCTTGCAAGCCCCGTTGCTTCGCGTTCGAGATCAGCTACGTATTCAAGCGCTTTTAAAGCATTACCTGCCTTTGCAAGACCTTGAGCTCCCTGTTTTTGGTAGCGAATAAAAACGCCACTGTTTTGTAGAAGGTTTTTTAAAGCGCCAGCAATAGGCAAAGTATTGCTCTCTTCAATAAAGGTAGCAAGACAGCGTTTTGCATGACTTATTGCCGCTAGTTCGGTTTCAGAAAGAGACTTATCATGGCTTACCTGCGGATTAGAAAAGCCACTTACTAAAGAAGCTTGCTTGCTGCCCGATTTGCCTTTTGTACCACTAGAACTGTTTTTGACAGCAGAGGAAACAAGGGCAAGGATGCATCTATCGGTAAGGTTAAAAAGTTCCGATCTGAGCAAGCCTAGCAGCGCTTCTGAGTGATTTGGATTTGCTGCATACGTAAGAGCCTGGCAAAGTAAGGTGACTTCGGGAGAATCTTTAAACAAGCTTCCTCCGGTAAAAATGCTTTCGAAGCCAGCAGCGGCAAGAGCATCGGCGTATATATCTGCTTTTGACATAGAGCCAAAGAGAATAACCATTTCACCTGGTGAAACATTGTGAACATCACGGAGCTCGGAAAAATGTTCTGCTATTTTTTGAGCAGCAAGAATTGACGCATCCTGTGAGGTGCTTTTTCGAGAGCGGGATTCGCATAAATGAAAAGAGATGCGTCTCTTTTCATCAAAGATAGGATTTTTATTGTTGTTTACCGATCCCTTTGCATTGAGTTTCAAAAACGCATTGCCGAAAACGCTATCTAAAGAAAAGATTGATTCAACAATTGCGAGCACTTCGGCATGGGAGCGGAAGTTATCAGGAAGAGTAAGTAAGCGTGTTTCAGTATTTTCTTCGGCAAGTTCTTTTTGATACTTAAAAAACAGGTTTACATCGGCGCCACGGAAGCGATAAATGCTTTGTTGGGCATCTCCTACGGTGCAAATATTGGACTTGTCGGGTTTAGCGAGCATATTGATAATAGCTACTTGAAGTAGGTCGGTATCCTGAAATTCGTCAATCATGATGAGCTTGAAATGCTCACGATAACGCGCTGAAATTTCAGGATAGTCACGAAGAGCCTGGTACGTTTTCAAAAGAAGCAAATTGTTATCAAGGCGTGTTGGACCAAGAAGTTCTTCGTAGGTTTCTTTGAACAGGTGTGCCAGCTCAATCAGAGCGCAGGTAAAATTATAGTCACATCCTGCTTCAGCCTCTTCAAAAAGCCCAGCCAAGCTGCAGCGATACGCAGAAAAGTAATCGGCATACGCTTTTGTGGTCGTGAATTTTTCGGTGGTAATAGGGAAGGCAAAAACGGCCGAGGCAAAAGTATCTGCGTCAAAGTCTTCATCTTCGAAAGAAGTTCCTTCAAATTCATCAAGGACTCCAGTGGCGAAACTGAGTGCATTAACCAGTGCATCGTATTGTTTTGCTACCGAATTCTTTGTTTTCGATTTCGGATCTTCGTCAATAACAGTTACTGTCTGTTCGCCCAGTACAATGAGTTGTTTGAGAATGTTGCTTGGAGAAGAAGTTGGAGGAAAAAGTGCCAATGCTTCAAATCCGAGCGGATTAGTATTAACGCGGCTCATCAAGCTATTAATCATGGAAGAAAGTGATGAATTGTTGAATCCTCCAGAGGAATACAAAGTATGAGTGCGAATAAGTTTGTTGAGACGAATAAGCGAAGGAGTGTTTTGCACGTACGCAACGCACTGCTCTAGCGCTTGGTATTTGAGAGCATCTTCATCTGAGCCTTGAACAAGGGTAAAGGCAGGATCAAGTCCTAAAACAAAGGCATTTTCTTTCAGGATGCGCGAGCACATGCCATGAATGGTGGACACCCACGCATCGTCAACTTTAAGGGCTTCTTCAGTAAGATTCATGTCAAGCAGTTTTGCCTTGAACCGAGACTTTAATTCAGCTGCTGCTTTTGTGGTGAAAGTGATAGCCACAATTTCGTTGATGCTTGAAAGGAAAGGCTGCCCCGATTGTTCTTGAGGACAGAATCCGTATGCAATTCGCTGAGTTAAGGTAAAAGTTTTGCCCGAACCAGCACCCGCAGAAACCATCAAGGGTTTATCGAGCGTTTTCACAATAGCTTTTTGGTAGGAAGAGCAGTTTTTGAGAACAGCGTGCGCATCAACGACAGGGTGTGCATTTGATAAAGCGCACTCATTAACTGCAACAACCGTGCCAACTGCGTTGTAATCACTGTTCGCAAGCTGAGAACTGTTCGGTATAAGAGCGTTAACTGCGGTACGGTCTCTATTCATTGATGCCTCCAGTCCATCGTGCGCCACAGTTGGCTACAGGGCAGTAGTTGCAGGATTCTTTGCAGAGAGGGTTTGGGGTAATGTCTCCCGCTACTAGCCTTTTCACATAAGGAGTAAGGAGCGCTTCAATCTTATCCAAATATGCTTGGAAATTTATGGTAACAGTATTACTTTTGTGCGGAGGGGTTTTTGGGTTATAGGCAATTGGATTGTATGAGCCAGCCAAGAATTCCCTGTTTGGTTTTGCGTTGTAAGACACGTACAGTGCTGCTGCAGGAGTTTTTTCGGGAAGCAGTTTGCTTAGTGCTGCAGCATAGATAAGACCCTGGATTTTATGGGGGAGTTCAACGCAGTCAGGATCTTCGTCAATAAAGCCTGCCTGGTGACCATTGATGCTTCCCTTGTAATCAATTACTGCAAAGTAGTTGCCATCATGAGAAAAGTCTACGCGGTCAACGCGGCCATTAAGGACGGCGCCTGCATAGAGTACTGGTGCGTCGTGATTTGGCGAAGCGGCCGTCTTGGTTTTCGAGTCTGATAAGGATGGAAGTGAGGAAGCAGAGCTGGAATCCGAATCAAGTAAGGAGTCATTGGCTGCTTTACGTTTTTCATAGCCGCAAATCTCAAACTCAAAAAAACAAGGTGCATAGTCTTCTGGAAGCTCATATTGGTTGTCTAAGCAGGTGTTTAAAGCAGATTTGAGATCGTGTATGCTCTCTTGTTCTATTGCGTTGGTTGCAATGAGTCTGTTGCTTAAAGGCTCAAGAGTTGGTTGTTCTTCAAGCACTTTTTCAAAACAAGTATCAAGTAGTTTATGCGCGTTTGCCTGGTCTACTTCATGAAGAGAAACGCTACCGCACTCTTCTTGAAGTGCGATAAAGAAGGTTTCAAAAACGCTATGCGCAAAGGTTCCCTTCTCAAGTGCAGAGAAGCCTTCATCAATCTCGCCCGTGCCTGTTTTTCTTTCATAGAACCAACGATAAGGACAATTTGCATATGCTTCAATGGTAGAAGGGGAGAGTACCGGAAGAGGTGTTCCTTCGACCATTCTTGTGCTGATGAGCTCTTTCTCAAGAGGCGAAATGCTCACTTTTTGCTCGAGCGGTAAACTGTCATTATCTGACTGAGGGTGAGAGATATCGTTTGATTCGCAAGAAAGAAGAGAGGCATTAAGGCTGATGTGCTCTTCGCCCTCAGAAACAATATTTTTGCAAAGGGCTTTCGGTAAATCGAAAACCTCTTTGTCGTCTTCATTTTCCCGATAGAGATTTACATATTCGTCCCACATGAAAGCAGGGTAGCGTTCTGTTCCTTGTTCAAGAACTAAGCGTTCGCACACAAAGCGTTTTTGAGCGCAGGTTTGGAGATGTCCAAACTGATGGCGCATTGTATAAAGGTGCGAGAAGGAAGGTGTCATGCCAAGCTTCTCGGCAAGAGTGGTGGTTGCGGTATGTTCTTCCGAGGCCTGATAGGTTTCTGAATCAAGGCATGCAACAATTACTTCGCCAAAAGATCCTTTCTCAAACGTAGAAGCCTGATTAATGGAAGCAATCACGAGAGTAGGCGTGCCTTCAGTTGAAGAGAACCGATAAGCAAGAGGCAGGTTTTCTAAGAGTGGGATGAGTTCGCAAGGGCTAAGGTTTAGCTTTCGAGCGCCCTGATAAAGACCGCGTAACGCTTCTAAGGCAGATAGTTGCTCTGTTAAAAAGGCGGCTTTTGCCTTGAAATTTTCTTGGAGGAAATCTTCAATAAATTCTAAAACGATTGAAGCATCGGCATCTTCGAAGAGTTCAAGAAGATAGTCTAAGGTTGGAGACTCCTGAAGCGCTTGAGCAAGCTGCTCTTCTTTCGTGATGGTTCTGTTGCTGCGCCATAGGGCATCCAGCTGGTAAGCACGTTGTTTTGATACGCCCGAAATGCTAGATAAGAGAAAGTCTGTTATCCAAGCGGTGGCAGGACGCTTCTCAACCACGAAGTTGTAAAGTGCAAGAAAACCTTTGCCAAAGCCGGTATTGATAAACGTTTTTGACGAAAGAACTGCATGAGTAATGCCTTTTTGCATTAATCCACGTGCAAGAGCATGATAAATATCGGAAGGATTGGGGTGCACTAAAAGGACAGAGCTGTCTTTTTCCTGCTCAACAAAAGCGCAGATTTCTTCAAAGAGAAGACGTGCTTGAACAGTTTTTCCCGATGAGAAAATGAAGGCAGGCTCAAGAGCAGAATCAAGTTTATTAATGCTCTCAGGAGGCATGGAAAGGTGCTTGTTGTGAGCATTAAGGACTTCTTGAAAACAGAGGGGAAGTGCACAAAAGCTTCCAAAAGAAAGTTCTTTTTCAAACACTTCTTTAGGAAGGGCAAAGAGTGCGCGTCCTTGTTCGATCAAATTTAACGAAGCAAGAACTTCTTCATACGCTTTAGATAAACGCAGTACGTCTTTTTCTGCTTCAGAAAGAGTGCTTGGGGGGCAGTTTCGCGCTTGATCGAAAGCGGGAATGCCTAACACCTCACTAAAAAACTGAGCAATGAGTAAAGCGGTGGTATTTGAAGAAGCAAGTAGGGGATAGTCTGTAAGGAGATGGTTAACAAGAAGGGTGCGCTGGTTTGAAGAGACAAGCTTTTGTCCCGTTCCCCATAAGCCCCATACGTCTTCGAGCCATAAATAAGGCGTAGTGGCCTTAAGGCCCATCAGAGCATTGGTGCAGTTTGCTGATGTGTTTTTAGTATAGGTAAGCGCTTGAGCATAGGTTTGAAACCAAACCGTACGGTGTTTCATGATATCCCCTTTTACAGTTGTCGAACTATAGTATGTCACGAAACAACTGGTTGTGTGGGTTATTCGTGGGACATGATTGAGATTGCTCAAATAAGGAGCTTTATTGGTTGATTGGAGGTTATTGCAGCAGCGGTTTTGCAACGATTTTCCCGTTACTACGACAACTTTCAGTTATCCGCGGCGACGGTCTTTCGCACTATTTTTGTAGTAGTTGCGCTTGTCGGTATACATAGAAAGATCAGCAAATTTTGAAAGCTGGTCAAGGCTACTTTCAGGATTGTCTTTGTGAAAAGCAGAACCAATTGCAACTTCAACTTTTTCAATAGGTGGTTTGGACCAGTTAGCACAAAGGGTGCGGAATTTCTTTTCCGCTTCCTTATATTGCTCTTTGGTGCATTCAAGAATTACGGCGAATTCGTCACCACCTAAGCGATAACACAAGCCATATTCCGAGAAAGCTAGCAAAATACATTCACCGGCTCCTTTAAGAAGGATGTCGCCTGCATAGTGACCAAGAGTGTCATTGATTTCTTTAAGCCCATTTACGTCAAAGATTGCAATAGCAAAGTTTTCAGGGATTTCCTTTTCACTCATGTGAAGCAGTTGCTCAAAGTAGGCACGTTGATTGAAAAGACCGGTAAGAGAATCGGTAGTAGAGATAGTGCGAAGTTCTTCTTCTTGCTTTTTCTCTTCATCAATATCTGAGAGAGACATAAGAATAGTTTCAGGAACATTGTCTCCATTGCGGTTTATTGCGCTGAAGGTAATGCGACGCCAATTTCCTTCTTTGCTTACAAAATCACAAGAAATAGCGGTATGGGCTTTCAAACGTTCCTGAAGAGTATCAGGATTGATGAAAAAGAGAACTTGATCACGGTATTCGTTCGAGCAAATTCCCGCAATGTGACTGAGATGTTCAAGATTGGTTTCTTGGGAATTGCCACAGGTGGCTGTATGGTATGTGGAATCCTTATCCAGAGGAATAAGTTTGTTTTGGGTGTAGTCAAGGAAGAATGTTGCAATAAACGAAGTTGAGAGGGAGTCAATAATGCATTGACGAAGATTGCTCTGAGAGGAAGTTTGATCAAGCGTATTATCAATATCTTGTTTAATAAAGCTCAGGTAATGAATGATGAGCATCAGGGCAACAATGGTTAAGGCCAAATTAGTAACACGCATTTCTCCGTCAATAGCCTGAAGAACGATGCCAAGAAGAACAATCACCACAATAAGAATAAGAGAAAGGCGGTTGTTTTTTTGGTATTTATTGCCAAGTGCGATAAAGCTTGCAATCAGAATAATGAGAGCAATTGCAACCACTACAAGATAGGCAAAGTAGAGAGGACCGTGATGATAATAGAAAGAATCATCAATGTAGAACACTAAACCAAACGGAATGCTGACAAGCTGGAAAATTGCATTGCCTACAATAAGCCCAATAGAGATTTTATACGCTTCTGGTTTCATGAAATTGATGGCAACCATAATTGCGCACAGAGGAGTAACGGTGTAGTCAAGATACTTTGCAATAACAAGAAAAATGCCGTTCCCTGCAGGGTTTCCGGAAAGCTGAACGCCCATCCATTCGGAAGCAATAGCTAAGGCAACACATCCGATAGTGATAGAAAAGAGATTCTTGTTTTTGGTAGGAAGAAGGGTGCTTTCTCTAATAATGACAAGCGCCGTCCCTAAAGAGAGCAGGAGCATAAAAGTAAGTGCGTTATACATCATGATGGCTCCTGTCTTTCTCCCCTAAATATTACAATTCTAGCTTAATTATTATTGCGTTGAGGGTTCCAATAATGGGACATCCTTACATTTTGGACAATTCGTAATAAAGGGAGAAAGCAAGAGTGCCTTTTGGCCAACAGTTTTTTCGCTCGTGTCTTTTTCTCGAAAAGACCCTTCCTTCTCTAAAGGAACGTCTATTTTTCGGTAAACTGAGAACCTTAAGAAAAGACAAATATTGAAGAATCAAAACGATACGTACTGTTTTAAAAACCATCGATTCACGTTGCTTTGCCTACTAATAGGGAGATAGTTTTATGACTTTAAACGAGCACGATCCAATATTTGAAGAAGAACAAGCACATCTTTCTGAAACATATCAGGCTCTTTTGGATCTTCAAGAAAGCTTAGTAAAAAGGATTGGCGAAATAGCCACCCAAGCTGCCGAAGATAAAGAAAACATGACCGAAGACATGCTAGCCAACTTAAATAGTTGGGATGAAGCAATGGAGACTTGGGCTGCATTTGCTTCGATTGACAGAATTATCGAGGCAAATAATTTGTCCCATGATTTGAATGTTGAAAAACTCAACGAGGTGCGCACTCTTTTGCCAAAACCATATTTTGCAAAGGTTGAACTTCAATTTAATCCTAACGCTCCTGTAAAGGAGCTCTATATTGGCAATGCAGGCATTTCCGACGATGAATATCGTCGACTGGTAATTGACTGGCGCTCACCTGTTGCTGAGGTGTATTACAACCAGGATTTAGGACCAACTTCCTATAAGGCAAATGGCCGCATCATTAATGCGGAGCTGAAGCTTCGCCGTCAGTTCGATTTAGAGCGCGACACCCTTCACGCCTACTTCGATACGAACGTGGCAATTGAGGACTCCTTGCTGCTGGCCTCTCTTTCAAAACAGCGTTCTGAAAAGATGCAGGCTATTACGGCAACTATTCAAAAAGAACAGAATACGGTGGTTCGTCATGAAGACGTACCGGTGTTGTTGGTAAATGGAATTGCTGGTTCGGGAAAAACATCTGTCTTACTGCAGCGTATTGCGTATCTGTTTTATCAAAACAGGGAAGACCTCAACCCTGAGCAGGTATATCTACTAACGCCAAATCCGGTTTTTTCACGCTATATCGATGGCGTTTTGCCTGATTTAGGCGAAAAGAATCCTCAAATGGCAACCTGGGAAGACTTTGTGGGGTCTCTGTTGCCTGAAGGCAGAAGTGGTAGCGATGTGAATACCGAAATTGAGATGTTTGAGGTGGTAGATCAAAGAATAAGCGCGCTTTCTTTAGGGGAGAAAGACTACAAAGATATAGTGAAGGATGGAATTCGCTTCGTATCTGCCCAACAAATTGACAAAATTGCCCAGAAGTTTACTTCCATTGTGCCAGGTCCTCACCTGATAACGCTTATTCGTGAAGAGTTAATAAAGCGTGTTAATGGTCGCATTAAACAGTTGGCGTCAACGGAGCGTGCCCAAAATGAACTTGAGAGCTTAACTAATGCACAGCAATTAGAGTTTTTTGGTGAGCAGGTTGCTATTGATAGCGAGGAAGATGCAAAACGCTATACAACAAAAATGATGCAGATTCGCTATGCAGGTGTTCTTGAATCAGTAGAGAGGGACGAATGGCTCCGTATTGACCGTATCGGTATGCGCCTTACCGGAGAAACCCATTTAGACGATACGCTCTGGCTTTATGTAAAGCAGGCTCTTACTGGCATGAGCGATGCGTCAATCAAGTACGTGTTTATTGATGAAGTTCAGGACTACACCAAAGCGCAGCTTGTTATTATGGCTCGCTATTTCAGGCGTGCTCATTTCCTTCTATTAGGAGATCAGTATCAGGCTATAAAAGAAGGTACGGCAACTTTCCTTGAAATTCGAGAGCTTTTTGATAAGACAATAGGTTCGGTAGAGGAGTGTCGTTTGCTTACAAGCTATCGATCTACGCCTGCAATTACCAATTTGTTTGCAAGTTTGCTGAGTTCTGAAGAGCAGATGAATATTTCTTCGGTACAGCGAAGCGAAGAAGAGCCTGTCGTACGTGAGTGTGAAAGTGCTGAAGAGTATTGGGCTACTTTACGTAGACTTATTGATGAAGCAGGCCAAAAAGAGGGTCTTACTGCGGTAATTGTTCCTTATGCAGATTACGTAAAACGCCTGGTAAAAGAGTTGAATCAGCAAGGAGAGAAACACATTATTGCGCTCGATACCAATGCAACTTTACCTTCGGCAGGAGTTGCAGTGATGCCTCTCAAGCTTGCAAAAGGTTTAGAATTTGATCGGGTTATTATTCCTGAGGCAAATCCTCAAAATTATCCCGATACGGAAGTTTCTCGTAACCGTTTATATACGGCAATTTCTCGTGCAACAAGAGAGGTTGCTATTCTTTCTAAGGGAAAGATGACAACCTTATTGACGCGGGGCAAATAGGAAAGCGCAGCAAGTAAGAACTAGGGCTTATAGGGACAGTTATTAAGGAACCGGGCAAAAAGCTCGGGAAACAACAAAGCAAAACTTGAAAACGCGGCGAAAAAAGAAGTTGCCGGGCAAGAAGAAGCAGACCAAGTAAGAGAGGAAGCGTTGTGGTTGTATATAAGAGCATTGCAGAGCTTATTGGTAATACTCCTTTGGTGGAGCTTGTAAATTACGAACAAAACCATCAGCTCAACGCAACCCTTTTAGCAAAAGTGGAGTATTTTAACCCAGCAGGTTCGGCAAAAGATCGCATTGCGAAGTCTATGATTGAAGAGGCCGAAGCTGCGGGAAAACTTGATAAAGAAACGGTAATCATAGAACCTACTTCAGGAAATACGGGCATAGGTTTGTGCGCACTTGCTGCTACAAGAGGTAATAAGGTAATTATTGTTATGCCTGAGACTATGTCGGTTGAACGTCAAAAGCTTATGAAGGTATACGGAGCGGAGTTGGTTTTGACTCCAGGTTCCGAAGGCATGGCTGGTGCCATTAAGAAGGCAGAGGAACTTGCAGCAAAAATGGACAATGCGCTCATTGCGGGACAGTTTGTTAATCCTGCTAATCCAAAAGCCCATTTTGAAACTACCGGTCCTGAAATATGGGAACAGACTGAAGGCGCGGTTGATATTTTTGTTGCAGGAGTAGGTACGGGAGGCACTTTATCGGGAGCGGGTGCGTATCTCAAACAGCAGAACCCAAAAGTAAAGGTTGTTGCGGTTGAGCCAAGCTCTTCGCCCTTACTCTCAAAAGGATATGCAGGCCCTCATGACTTGCAAGGAATCGGGGCAAACTTTATCCCTGATACTCTCGATACGTCACTTTATGACGAGATTATTACGATAGATAATGAAGAAGCATACGAGGCAGGACGTGAGCTTGCGGCAAAAGAAGGTCTTTTAGTGGGAATTTCTTCAGGTGCTGCAGTAGCAGCAGGAGCAAAGCTTGCTTCCCGTCCTGAAAATGCGGGAAAGAATATCGTAGTTGTTTTGCCTGATACAGGCGAGCGTTATCTTTCAACTGCAATGTTTGATTTTTAGAACGAATTAAGAACGCTGTTTGTCAGTGGCTTCTAGTGCAATGAGAAGGGGAGTCCCGCGGGACTCCCCTCTGTTTTGATTGAGAATTAGAACGGTAACGTCATCGATGCTTTATGCGTGCTTGCGTTTGCGATACGCGATTAAAGCGATGCCGACTGCACTCAGGGCTGCTGCACTGAAGCAGAGGGATGCCAGGAGTGCCATCTGGTTGTCACCGGTCCGGGGGATTATTGAGTTGGTGGGAGTGGAGTCGACATTCTTTTCCCATTGGGCGTACAGGGTGGTGTTCTGGTCTGCGTTCTTCTTGGCATCGAAAGCCTGCTTGCCTTCCTTATCGTAGGTCCAGCCCTTGAAGGTATAGCCTTCGGCGGTAGGGTCATCGATAAGGGTGATAGGTTTGCCCTTCTCGGTCTGCTTGTCCACCGTATCTCCGTGGCCGTTCATGTCGAAGGTGACATCGACCATTTCGATGGTGGGAGTTTCCCAGACAGCCGTGAAAGTGATGTTTTCTTTAGCGGTGTATTCGCCTTTAAGGGGATCGGTGCCTTCGGAGCCCTTAGGAATCCAGCCTACGAACTTGTAGTCGCCGTCAGTGCCGAGGTCAGGGAGTTCGACGACTTGGCCCTTGTTCACGGTCACGGCTTCAGGAGTAGTGCCATATTCGGATTCGAAGGAAACGGTGACGGTTTCGTAAAGCTCTGCTTTAGTGAATCGAGTAGTGGGTTTCGAGCCTTCAATGGAAGATGCTGCTTGATTGGTAGGAAGAATATCTTCACCAAAATAGGCGGTTAATACTGATCCATCTTCCGTTGTCAACTCAAGGACAGATGGGTGAATTGTATCTCCGTCGTTATTCGTGAAATGGGCCTCCAGGTGATCGTTCGAGCTATCTATTTTTATTTCAAGCGAAAGGTTCTTTTCATTTGCTTTAACGACGCCATATCCCGGCGCTTTGACTTCATTCCAAGTGGCAATGGGGGTTTCGCCTTCAGCCCAGGCGTAATTCTGGGTGCCGGAGAAGGCGAAGGCGCAAACGCCGACTATGGCTGCGAGCGTGAGGACGAAAACCGTCAGGCGCCTTGCCAAGGTCTCTTTAACCTGTATTTTCATCGTATCCTCCAATTCAAGCATGCGTTCCCTATTGCAACATTGCATTTCATGTTAGCACAGAATTACTTTTTCACCGCTTGATGCGTCGTTAATGGTTATTTGCACGCAAGTGTGCCGGCATGAATACAGAGTGGATTGCAAGAACATTGGGGTAGACTCTGGGAGCGCCAGGTATCGTCCGAGAACGCTAGCTAGAGTATTAGCGTATCAACACTGGTGATTGTGTTGAATGGTGATTGAAATTAAAAGAGCAAAAGGGTCTCTGATGAGGCCCTTTTGCTAAGAGAGATAGGTTTTTAACCACTATATTTAAGGTGCGGGATAGTTGCTTATTCGACTACTTGTCTTTCTTTCGCTTTACTAACGCACAAGCAGAAACGGTTCCGGAAAGAGCAATCAAAGCAATTGCATTAGGAAGAACCATCAGCTGATTAAACATGTCTGCCAATTCCCAAACTAAATCGTTTGACAAGAGGCAACCAACAAAAATGAATGCTAAAGCAATGATGGTGAAAACAGGAACAGCTTTTTTACCAAAGAGGTATTCAACGTTAAGCTTTGCAAACAAGTTCCAAGAAAGAATGGTAGAGAATGCGAAGAAGAGCAAGCAGATTGCAACAAACGCATTACCAAGAAATGGGCCCATCAAGGAGGCAAAGGAAAGCTGAATGATGTTGGTTTTGTCAATACCTTCCCACATACCCTGAGCAATAGCTCCGTCACCAACGAAGAAGCAGGTAATAGCAATGAGTGCGGTGATGGTAACTACAACAAAGGTGTCAATGAATACTGCAATAATTGCCACAACGCCCTGGTCATGAGGATCTTTAACGTTTGCTAATGCATGAGCGTGCGGAGTGGAACCCATACCAGCTTCGTTAGAGAAAAGACCACGTTTTGCGCCCTGGGAAAGAGCTGCCATTAAACCAAAGGCAACACCACCAATTTCAGCCTGTGGATTAAAAGCGCATTGGAAAATAAGAGCGAATGCAGCAGGAACGTCAGCTGCATTAAAAAGAAGAAGAATAATGCCACCAACAATATAGATTGCAGCCATTACAGGAACAAGTTTTTCGGTAACAGAAGCCAAACGGGAAACGCCTCCAAGGAAAATGAAGCCTGCAACAATTACGATTGCCAAGCCAATTACCCAGGTAGGAATGCCAAAAGCGGTGTTCATGGTAGAAGCAATAGAGTTGGACTGAACCATGCAGCCCATGAATCCTAATGCAAGAATGATAGCTACTGCAAAGAAACCTGCCATGAAGGTGCCAAACTTACCCTTGAATGCTTCGCGGATATAGTAAACAGGACCGCCATGCACTGTACCATCTTCATCTACAATTTTGGTTTTCTGTGCCAAAACTGCTTCGGCATAGTTTGTAGCCATGCCTAAAAAAGCAATGATCCACATCCAGAAGATTGCGCCAGGACCACCAATAAGAATTGCGCCTGATGCGCCAACAATGTTACCTGTGCCAACCTGAGCAGCAATTGCGGTTGCAACTGCCTGGAATGAACTCATTCCTTCCTTTTGCTTACCTCCGCGCAAAGAGAAATTTCCGAAGAGCTTTCGAAGGCCTTCGCCAAAACAGCGAACCTGAACAAAGCGGGTTCTAATAGTGAAAATAAGACCAGTGCCAACCAAGAGAATAATCAATACATAGTTGGACAAGTAAGTGTTGATAGTACAAACAACGTCGTATAGAGCGTCCATAGAGCTCTGCATACCTCCTCAAAATGATAACCAACCCTGAAGAATGATGCGAGCTAGGAATAGTAAAAGTTCGCCTCTGTCCGTTTGCCTGAGAGATTCAGCTACTGTGTTGTGTGGAAGACACAATAGCCTTGCACCGTCGGCACTCACTAAAGAGATTCTCCAGAGGTTTCTCAACTTCCAGTTTCCCAATAATTGCTCTTGCGAAAAGCAGATAGCGTTGCATTTTGAGAATGCAAGCAGGTGCTTCTTTCAAGAAGACAATCAGAGATTCTGAAAGCGTCATCGAAACAATTTGCTTTGCTATAGTATTCTTTTAACTCGGAAAAACAAGGGATAAGAACATATCTTGCTCGTTTTTTTACCAGTGGTAAGTAAGGTGGGTTTAACGGTTATTTATTTGCTCAGGATAGAGGTCGTGATTCGATAGCCTCTGCCAGGCAACTTCTTCCCACTTAGTTCCTGGCTGTCCGTAGTTGCAGTAAGGGTCAATAGAAATGCCTCCTCTTGGAAGGAATTTGCCCCACACTTCAATATATTTTGGATCCATAAGCGCAATAAGATCTTTCATGATGATATTCATGCAATCTTCGTGGAAGTCTCCATGGTTGCGGAAGCTGAATAAGTAAAGCTTCAGACTCTTGCTTTCTACCATTTTCTGATTTGGGACATAGGATATATAGATAGTGGCAAAATCTGGCTGACCAGTGATTGGGCAAAGACTGGTGAATTCAGGGCAATTAAATTTTACGAAGTAGTCATTTTCGGGATGCTTATTATCAAACGTTTCTAAAACTTCAGGGTTGTAGTCTGAAGAATAGGAAACGTTTTGATTTCCTAATAAGGTGAGGTTTTCTTTTTCTCGTTTTTCACCAGATTCAATCATATCTTTTCCTTACCTTTGTTCTTACTACTGAAAGTTGTTGGTTTAGCTGTAAGTGCGGGGGCTTTTGTGAGGCTTGCTTTTAGCGTGGGAGAAGGCTCTCTTTTTGCGCTGGATGAGGTTTACTATTAGTGTTAAGCAAAGCTCACGTAGCCAGAATTAGAGGACGGAGCAAAGCCTTAGTCTTCTAAGAGAGGATCGATAACACCGTTTGCCTCGAAAGCATTTTTTCGATCGATGCAAGTTCCGCAAGTTCCGCAGGGTTTTTCGCCACCTTCATAACAGCTCCACGTAAGATGGTACGGAACAGTAAGTTCAAGGCCTTTTGCTACAATGTCGGCTTTTGACATTTGCACAAAAGGAGCTTCGATGCGAAGTAATCCTCCCGTACCTTCCTGGATGGCTTTGTCCATTGCGTTTACGAACTCTAAAGAGCAGTCAGGATAGGCATTTCCGGCCCAATCGTCATGGTGAGCGCCATAATAGACCACTTCGCAATCAAGGCTAAGTGCAAGTGAGGCAGCGCTCGATAAGAATAGGCCATTTCGGAAAGGCACATAGGTACTTACGGGCGAACCGTTTGTTTGGTTAAGTTGCGTAGCGTAGCTTTCTTGAGGAATTTCCTGATTTGAATGAGCTAAAAGGGAGCAGTTGCTGTCGGCAAAAATGAGTGACAAATCAAGAAAGCGCTGTTCAACGCAGTAATATTGCGCCACTGCTTTTGCCGATTCGATTTCCTTCGTATGCTTTTGTCCATAGCTGATTGAGAGCGCAATTACGTTCTTGCTTCCGTATTTTCTGCACGCCATAGCAAGAAGGGTAGTGGAGTCTACGCCGCCACTACAGAGAACGAGTGCCTTCTTTTCATTATGCGCGGTTAGTTGTTCAGAGTTGACTATTTCTTCATCAGGAACAAAGGTGCAGGTGGTGCCGTTACATACCCAAGCCATTTACACGCCTCTTTCTCGTGTGGGCCAAATAATTTTATGCAATTGAAGCTGAACACGTGCCTGTTTGAGATCGTTGTCGTGGAGAAAACACACAATTTCAGCAGGCTCAATCAAACCAAATACTGGACTGAAAAAGACTTCACAGATTGAAAAAAGTTGATACTGCCGAATTACTTCTTGTGCTTTTGCCAAATCTTCCGCACTGCCAGCAACAAACTTGATTACGTCAGTTCTTCTATCAAGAAACGAAAAATTATGAGGTTTCATGAAGCGCATCATGCCTGAGGAAGGAAGCTTCCAGTCCATCGTAAAGCCAATGCGCTGCTTATATCCTTCTTTTTCAAGGTCTTGGCGAAGAGCTGCTATTTCTGCAAGATTAATTGATCCGTTTGTTTCAAGTTCGATAAAGCAGGAGGTATGACGTACAAGATATTCTACAAGCTCGGGAAAATGAGGTTGCAGAAGTGGTTCGCCTCCCGTGAGCGTGACATACCTTGTTTTTTCATGATTGATGCACTCAACTAAATCGTTCATGTTAAGCATAGCGCACGGACACGTTTTCTTGCATGCCCAGCGGGTGTCACAAAATGAACAGTTTAGATTGCATCCAACAAACCTGATGAATGTCGAGAATAGGCCTGCATGGAGGCCTTCTCCATTTATGCTGCAAAAGATTTCAGCAACCGGAAACTCGAGGTCTGGGTCAATATCATGAATGGTTTGTGCTTCAGTTATCCGCGCAGAGGCAGGGAGCGGTATCTTTTCCATGGAGTCCTACTTTGGTGCCTTTTGGACTACTTAGTTGGCTTATAAACAGCGCAGTTGTTAGGTGTTTCGTAGACTTCAATCATGCTTGCAGGAAGACCTTGCTCTACCAGGTGATCAAAAAAGTACTTCGCCATGTTTTCGGCAGTAGTGCGAAAAGGAAGAAAGGAGAGAGTAAACTCTTCGGCTTCCAGGCATTTAATGGTTTCAGGCATTAAAGAGCCTTCTTCAACAAGAAAGCTGTGATCAAATTCTTCGGTAAGATTGCGAAGAGCTGTTTTGAAATCGCCAAAGTCGATGACCATGTCCTTTTTTTCACCATCAGTTTGAAGTGCTTCAACTTCAAGATATGCCACTACGCGCCAACGATGGCCGTGGAGATTTTCGCATTTACCGTTATAGTTGGTGAGAAAGTGTGCTGCGTCAAAGCAACTTTCGGTTTTGAGCCCGTACATGAACTGCCTTTCTTGTCCTGTAGGAACAAACCGAGAAATGAAAGCGCTTGCAAAAGAATGTATGAGCACACACGCACAATCATTGCTACCTAGTTTTGTTTACCGACAGGAGGTTTTCGAACTGTCTTTTATTTAAGTTTTCGTATGGGGCATATCTTACCAGCAAATGCTTTGTAATTATTTCTTTTCAATAAAGAAATAAAGGGGCTTTTACTTGATGTCCCTCTGGCGTCCAAAACCAGACGCGTTTTTTTCTATTGTTCTAAGCCTGCTGGTGTAGCAAAAAAACAGGACACGGCACTAGGAGGTGTACCGTGTCCTTGAGCAGAATCAACTTTTGTTAATCCTTATTTTAGTGATTTTGAAAGCTGATTTAATGCTCAGATTCAAGGTTTTGTATCCCTTAAAATTGTTTATACCTATATTTAGTATTGAACATATAGGCGCAAGCTTTTAATGGGTAATAAACAAATAATTAGGACTAGTATTCATTGGTTTTTGCCCAGTGATGCCCTTGCGTGGTGTTGTTTATAGGTGAAGGCAACATATTACTCACTCGCGTAATTATTGAGTTTTTGGCTTGGTTACGCACTCCAGAATGAATCCTAATTGATCAACCGAGTCGTAGTAAGTAAAGGTTGCGCTTGGGTCTACCAACGAGGTGCCTTCCATATACTTCTCAATACCTTTTGAGGCAAGAAAAGCGGTTGCTTCATCGTTGTTATCTACGTCAAAACGAAGATGATGAAGAGCGTGACCTGCTTTTCTAAATCCTTCATCAAGATAGTCATGCCATATGGTGTCAGTCTCTCCAATAGGAGCAAGGAATTCTAGCTGCACGTTAAAGAAATTGAAAAATGCTGCTTTTACGGGAGCATCAATAATTTCTCCCTTATACCAAGTGCTTTTATAGTTGTTATCGCTCAGAACATCAGGCTCCAAGCCAAAAACATTTTTCATTCCTGCAAGAGCCTTGTCCATGTCTTCTACAACAATGCCAATCTGGACAATTTCTTTAAACAAATCGGTTCCTGTAAGAGATTCAACTGAAAAGGAATTGGTGTCCATACGTCCCCCTTGGATCGAAATGCCCGTTTCTCTTAGTTTACTCGTAAATGCGATTATTGTTTGCAGCAAGGGCACTCTTCGCTCGATTGTTTTTCTTGGGCAGTGTTTGCAATTGAAGAAATATCCTCTTTCCCTTGCGTCTCTTTGTTTAAATCAAGCGTCTCTAATTGCTCAAGGAGTTTTAGTGCACTGCACTCTTGCGATGAAAAAGTGGAAGAATTCTGCGTATTTGGAGGAGGGAATGATGCACCACAACAACCAGTAGAGAGGGATGCTTTACTACAGCCGCTGCAACCGCCTGCGCAAACAAAGACTCCTCTTTCAGCGGCTGCTTTAGCGATTCTTCTCTTTTTAACGCGAGAATAAATAAGGAAAGCAATCCATCCAAAGATTAGCAACAAAATAAAGATTGAGCCTGCACTCATGAAAGCCTCTTTCAACTAAAAAAAAGGGGGGGGTGCTGGAGGAAAGAAAAAGCACCCCAATGATTCTCTGAAATCACTCACTTTCTGATTTCTGTCTACCAAGCATACACGTTTTTTAAGGAAAAGTAACCAATAGTAAACTTTTTTATTAATTAAGGTTAACTTTTTTGTAAACTAATGGTAACTTATCACCGAAAAAGAAAACTCTGAGAGTGAAACTAGGTGAAAAATGACAACGCTTGCTGATGTAGCGGCTGGATCAACAGTAACTGTTGTGCGGTTGCAAGAAAATGGTGCGGTGCGTAGGCGCATCATGGACATGGGTATTACGAAAGGGGCAGTAATAAAGATTGAAAAAGTTGCTCCATTAGGCGACCCGATTCAAATGACCGTTCGAGGATATGAGCTGACTTTGAGAAAAGAGGACGCTCAAAAAATCGAAGTTGAGTAGGGGTGCTGTTATGAAAATCGCTTTAGTTGGTAATCCAAACTCGGGCAAAACCACCCTTTTCAATCAGCTTACGGGTACACACCAACATGTAGGAAATTTTCCTGGAGTAACCGTTGAAAAGGTCGAAGGTAGGGTTTCGGCAGACAAAAGAATCAGCATTGTAGACCTGCCAGGTATCTATTCGCTGTCGCCTTATTCAAAAGAAGAAGTAGTATCTCGAAATTACCTTTCTCGTGAAGAGGTTGATGTAATTATTAATATCGTTGATGCTACAAATCTCGAGAGAAATCTCTACCTTACTGAACAGTTGCTAGAATTTGGTGTTCCTGTTGTTGTTGCGCTCAATATGGTGGATTTGGTTGAGAAACGAGGAATAGCTCTCAGTTCTCACCGCCTTTCTGAAGAACTCAATGTTCCAGTCGTTGAGGTTTCAGCGCTTCGCAAAATAGGCCTTCTTGAGCTTTTGGACGCCTGTCGTCGAGTGAATGAAGAGGAGAATAATAGTCCTCAGCCATGTAGGTATTCGCCAAAATTAGAAGAATACCTCGAAAAGGTGGGCAATCTTCTTCCTGAAGACGTTCCAGCAAATCAGAAACGCTATTTCGCCATCAAAGCTTTTGAGGGTGACGATGCGGTATTTGATGGCTTGGGTGATTTTGATAAAACTGCAGTAAAAGCGGTAATTGATCAAGCAGAAGACGCTTTTGAGAGCAAGACTGATGAGATTATCGTAAACGAACGCTACAATCACATTACTTCTTTCATGCCTAATGTACAGAAGGATTTTTCTGTACGTAAAAACAATATTTCTGACAAGATAGACCGTTTTGTAACTAGCCGTCTTTTGGGCTTTCCAATTTTTATTGCGGTTATTGCGCTGGTGTATTACATAGCCATTGGAACTGTCGGAACAGCAGCAACCGACTGTGTAAATGATGGCGTTTTTGGTGATGGCTGGTTTGTTGATATTACGGGAACAAGCCAGGAAGAGTACGATGAGGTGCTTGGCGAGTATACTGATGCGCAAGACAACATTGCCTCTTTCATTGAAGCTGCTCAGGAGCAGGGCGTCGAAGGTGCCGATGAAGTAGCTGCTTTACTTTTGGAGCCTGACGAAGGTGAAAGTGCAGAACCTGAAACAGAAACGGCATTAGAGGCAGAAGCTGATAGGGTAGTAGATGACGAATCGTTGATTGCTCTGTTCGTTGATAATGCTCGAGAAGCAGGCATTGAGGCTGAAGTAGTTCCTGAGGATGAGGAAACCGGTGAGATTCTCTCTGAAGACGCGCGCGTTATTGATGCTGATGTTTTTGAGGAATCCCTTGAGGTAGAAGAACCAGATCCAGGCAACTATGGTTTCTATATTGTTGGCCTGCCTGTTCTTATCGAAAATGGTTTGGATGCCCTCAATGTTGACGGCTGGGTTAAGTCTTTAGTCCTTGACGGTATAGTTGCTGGTGTTGGAGCAGTATTAGGCTTCCTCCCACAAATTATGGTTCTCTTCTTATTGTTGGCAATTCTTGAGGGTTGCGGCTACATGGCTCGTGTTGCCTTCATTCTTGACCGAATTTTCCGTCATTTTGGTCTTTCTGGCAGAACATTTATTCCAATGCTTATTGGCACTGGCTGTGGTGTTCCGGCAATTATGGCAACAAGAACCATTGAAAATGATTCTGCTCGACGCATTACTATCATGTCTACTACGTTTATGCCATGCTCGGCAAAGCTACCAATTATTGCTTTGTTTGCTGGCGCGATTTTCGGAGGAAATTCCTGGATCGCAACCTTGTCTTACTTTGTAGGTGTGTTCTCAATTATCATCACAGGCATTATCTTGAAAAAGACTAAGCCATTTTTGAGTGAGTCAGCACCGTTTGTTTTGGAGCTTCCTGATTATCGTCTGCCTCGTGTTTCTGACGTTCTTCGAAGCATGTGGGAGCGCGCTTGGAGCTTCATTAAGAAGGCTGGTACCATTATTTTGGCGGCAGCAGTGCTGATTTGGCTTCTTTCTAACTTTGGCATCGAAGACGGTGCATGGTGTATGGTTGAAGACATGAATAATTCTCTGTTAGCTGGTCTTGGTGGTGCTATTGGTATTTTGTTTGTGCCATTAGGCTGGGGAGAATGGCAATTTGCATCTTCGGCAATCACAGGTTTGATTGCGAAAGAAAACTTGGTTGGCACCTTAGGAGTTCTGATTGGTGGCGGCGATGGCCTATGGGTAAACTTAGCTGCTATGCTTACCGTTCCTGAAGCGCTGTCCTATATGTTCTTCAATCTTCTTTGTGCTCCTTGTTTTGCGGCTATGGGTGCAATTCGTAGAGAAATGAACTCCGGTAAATGGTTTGCCGCTGCAGTTGCATACCAATGCGGCTATGCTTATGCAATTGCTTTGATGGTGTTCCAGTTTGGTGGTTTAATGACAGGGGAGTTGTCCTTTGGAATTGGCACTATTGCAGCACTGGTGGTTCTAGCTTTCATGTTGTTTATGATTCTTCGCCCAGACCCATCAAAGAAATTATCCAAAGAAGAATGAGAGTTGTATGAGTTGTCCTCTAGAGTTTAGCAGCCATTCCTGCAGACATTGTCCGCGAGCACGTTGTTTAGAAGTGTGCCCCCAAAAGGTGATTTCTCGAAACGCGGAAACAAAGAGGATTACTCTCAATCAAGATTTATGCAATGGTTGTTTTAAGTGCATCAAAGTTTGCCCCTTTGGTGCACTTCACCAAAGCAATGCAAGTAAACGCGAACAAGGAATTCTTATCTAATAAATCCTGATTTTTGCTCATGCCGAAGTAACCTCTATTCGAGCTTGTGAAGTAACCCTCCGTTCAAGCTCGGGAAGCATCGGTTCAAGCCCAAGAAGTATCTGTTCGAGCTGACCCAATCTCTTTTTTTGCGGGAGTTTAACTGTGCGCCTTAGCAAGAATCTTGCGATAGCTTTCCTTGTCCGTGTCTCCTTCGGTAGAAAAACAAAGAACACGTGAATTTTCGTTCAAATTAAGTATGTCTCTAAGCTCACGCAAATCAGGGTTTTCGAGCATTTCGACAACAAGCCCGGTAGTTACTGCGCCGCTTTCTCCTGAGATTACTCGCGGGTCTCCGCTAAGAGGCTTTCCTAAAAGTTGCATTCCCTTTTCGGCAATAGAATCAGGAACCGAAATAAAGAAATCGGCATACTGTTCCAAAATCTTCCAGCCAAGAGCGCAGGGTTCTCCGCAACAAAGACCTGCCATTATGGAGTCAAGATCTCCGGTAACAAAGTGGAGTTGGTTGTCGTGTGCAGAGGCGGTTTGATAGAGACAATCTGCATTATTTGGTTCAACTATGACAATAGTTGGGCGGTCTTTTCCGTAGAGCTGTGCGAAGAATCCAGTAAGGGCACCAGCCATTGCTCCTACTCCTGCTTGAAGGAAGAGGTGGGTTGGTTTTTCGCCAGGAAAACTGGAAAGAAGCTGATTGTAGGCTTCGAAGGCCATAGTTGTGTAGCCTTCCATAATCCAGCCAGGAATGTCTTCATAGTTTTCCCAAGAAGTGTCCTGAACTACCACCCATCCATGCTCTTCGGCCAGCTTGTTTACAAGGCGTACCGTATCGTCATAGTTTAGATTGGTGATTTGAGCTTCTGACCCAAGAGCTTGGATATTTTGGAGGCGTTCTTGAGCGCTCCCTTTTGGCAGATAAATGATGGAGCGCTGATTGAGTTGCTGTGCGGTCCAAGCAACACCTCTGCCATGATTGCCGTCGGTTGCAGCAATGAAGGTTATTTCGCCAAGATCTTCTTTTGTTTTTGGGTCAACAAGTTTTTCGAATGGAAGTTGTGCGATATCTTTTCCTAAACGCTGTGCAAGGTAACATCCAATGGCGTAACTGCCTCCGAGCACCTTAAAAGCATTGAGACCAAAACGAAAGCTTTCGTCTTTCACCCAAATACGAGCAAGACCTAGTCTCTGGGCAAGAGAATTAAGGCTTGCAAGGGGAGTGATGGAATAGTTGGGGAAGCTTTTATGGAAATTGTTAACCTTTTTTGCGTGAGCAAGACTAAAGTGCTCGAAGGAGGAAGGTGCTCTAAGCTGCCCGAAAGCAGAAGATGTATGCTGAGTTGAATGCGCGAGGTGCGCAACTTTTATTTGTTCAATGTTCATGTATTCTGCCTTTATTCTTTCCTGGCGCTATCTTAGTTTTGCCTTGGTTTTGCTTTAGAATCGGCCTTTAAGAGAATTTCTTTCTTGTTGCTCATGATAAAGCTAACGAAGGGGATAAAGCGCACATGGTAAAATCAGGTGAATAAAAGAAAGGTATCTGGACTTCTGTTTATTGCTTTTGATTGCCTCAAAGAGAGAAAGGGCCTCTCATGAACGAAATGGTGAAAGTTTATTTCGAATCACGTATCAGTGTCTTCAATCAGTATCTTTCGGGAGAATTAGATCCTTTACTGAGGGCAAAAACAGAAGCGGTAATTGAAGGAATGCGCACTATTGCTGAGAACAGTGTTGATGAAAACGATTTTGAGCAAAAGCTTGCAGCAAGTCCTGTTAACTCAGAGTATGGCATGGTTTACTACGAGCTAATGACGAAAGCCAGCACTCCTGTGTCCACTGCTGAAGCAATGAAAGCAGCGGTGTCGGGAATCAAGAATGATCCAACTGATTTTAAGCAGAACCTTAAAGAAAGCGTTATTTCGGGTGTAAAGGATGACGTCCGGTTCGCTATGAATGAAGCGGTTATTGATGCTACCCGCGAACAGCATCAGGCTGCCCGTTCGGAAATGCGCGATGTTAAGGTTACGGATAACGTCTCTTTGGGTGACATTGAAACTGCGGGAAATGTTCTTTCAGGATTGAAGGGCTTATTTGGCCGAAAGAGGAAGTAGGATAACGTATGTCTAAAGCGTCCGAGATGTATCCTCTTCCAAAAGAAGAGCAAAAAGAGCTGGTAAAAGCAACGGTTCTTTCCGAGGCTCTTCTTGCTGCTTGTGCAGTAGTGGGTGCAATTATTCTTGCGATCGCAACAACAGGAGACATTGTGGGAGCCTTTTGGCTCTGGATTCCTCAAATTGCCTCAACGCTTACGCTCCATTGGGCAGCACTCATTTTGTGCTTGTTAATGGTTGGTGTTGTGGTAGTAATTAATGCGCTTGGAACAAAGAACTCAGCTTCCTACCGAAAAGCAAAACTCGAATTAGCTCAGAGTCTTAATGGAGAGCTTCCTCGTTTGGACAACAAAGACATTCTGTTATGTATGGTGCTTGCGGGTATTTGCGAAGAGTTACTCTTTCGCTATGTACTCATTGGACTCCTTATGTTTTTGTTTGGGCTGTTCCTGAGCGATTTTTTTGTAGCAATTCTTGCGGTGCTAGTGTCGGCAGTGATTTTTTGGTCGGTCCATGCTCAATACCGAGATCCCTGGTCTGTTTCGCTTGCTCTTTGTGGGGGTCTTATCTTGGGTGCTGGTTATGTTCTTTCGGGAAGTCTTCTTTCGTGCATGATTGCTCATACGGTGTACAACATTGTTGTGCTTTTACTCGAGCGTTCTTCTATGGTGAAAGATCCAAACTACTTTGGTGGAAAAATACCTACAACCATATTGCTTGATATGGCGAAGAAATAGGTTGATAACCTAAGTAATAGCCCTAAGCCTAGAAAAAATAAGAAATGGTCGAGGGGGATCGACCATTTCTTATGCTTCCCTGAAAAGGGAAAAAGGGGGTATATGTGACTGTTCTAAGTGTGCTCAAAATACTATTTACTAGCGATTTGTTACCAACGAGTTTTCAAGGTTTCCAAACCAACAGCGCCTTGAACATCGCCCGAGTCAATGGCTGCCTGGATAGCTTCATCGGTATATCCCAGTTCTTTCATTACGTCTACTGTTGCCGAACCGCACATTCCTGATGGAATATAGTTAGGGCTTGGAACAGAATCAAATTGAATAGGAGCCGTTGGAACCCAGCGCTGAGACTCTGGATAATTAATCTTTACCAGGTATTCATTGATGATTGCATTTTGATCTTCGTAAACATCTAATGGAGTCTGGCATAATTCGCAAGGGATGCCATTTTCTTTAAAGAGTGTTAAAGCGGCAGTAGAAGTCATCTTGGAAAGTGCGTTATCCAGGATTCCTACCACTTCAGGATTAAGGCCAGCTTCATTCATTTTCACGCAGTTATACAACCGAGGTTCATCAACAAGATCTTCGCGACCAATAAGTGTCATAACCTTGTTGTAGTCGCGATCGTATTCAGGGTCACACATGGCAATTACTTTGCCGTCACCGCAGGTGTATACATTATTGAATGGACAGATTACTTCTAAGCGGCTCTTTGGATAAGGATTGCCGTATTGAGCGGAAATCATGCCAACAATAAGGTTGTAAATTGCAGCATGCTGAAGTGCGCACGTTACATATTCACCTTCACCAGAAGTTGCACGGCCTACCAGTGCAGCACAGATGCCTGCAGCAAGGAACATGCCTGCTTGCATATCACCAAAACCATTAGTTGGAATCATTGGTGAGTCACCGCGATTTACGGTAGTGCCATAAACACCGCCGCGAGCCATGTAGCACGTTACGTCAAAGCCAGGGTCATCTTTTTCAGGACCTTTCTTGCCATAACCCAAACCGTGACCCATGATGAGGCGAGGATATTTTGCATGGAGCGTATCCCAATCAAGCCCCATTTTTGCCAAGGACTTTGTGCGGGTATTGGTAATAAAAACATCAGCTTGAGAAAGAAGCTTGTCCATTACCTCGGCGCCAACAGGGCTCTTAAGGTTTAATGAGATGAAGCGCTTGTTCAAATTTACCATGTCGAATGCAAGATTCTCTTCATCTGACATTGGCATATTGAACACTGCAGCTTGGGTTACACGGCATGGATCGCCTTTTGAGGCTTCAACTTTAATAACATCGGCGCCCCATTCGCCAAGGATTCTACCAGTAGCTGGTGTTGCCATATAAGTAGTGAGGTCTACTACTTTAATGCCTTGCAATGGTTTCATAGAACCATCCCCCTTCTGGAATTTACTAGTCCACAAAGGAAAAACACATTCCAAAACGAACGCGTTCAAAATTATGCTTCTTTGAGTATAGCTCTAATTTTCAGAAAAAGAGAAGATGTATTTTCATTTTTTGTCAATTGTTTATTTGAAGAAAAATTTCTGGAGGTAATCCCTGTTTGACCTGCGAAAAAAGGACCCTGATTGCCAGGGTCCTTTGGATGAAATTGTTTTCTTATGGACAAAAATACGTTTTTGTTGGTGATTATTGATGGTAAGTTCGCTGTTCGTATTTTGGTTCACAACATACGTTGATTCCTAAGGTGCGATAGAGAGCTTCGTCTTGAGCCGAGATGATAACGCTGAAGAATGCATCGCATCCACGAAGTTTGTCTGCTTGCTTAACACAGGCATTAGCTAATGGGTTGGTAACTGAGCTCATTGAAAGCGCAATTAAGGTTTCGTCAGAGTGGAGACGTGGGTTTTCTGCGTGAAGATAGGTTTTCTTCAAGTCACTGATTGGTTCAATTGCATAATCGGACAAAACATAAATGTCGTCATTAAGGTTTGCCGATTCTTTAAGCGCGTTAAGCAACAAAGAAGAAGCTGCTCCCATCAAAGATGAGGTTTTGCCCGTAACAATTTTTCCGTTAGGAAGAACGAGTGCGCCACAAGGTCCGCCCGTACGCTCTTCTTTAGCTAAGGCTTCTGCTCTGCCTGGCATATCTTCAGGCAAAACACCAACACGGTTCATGATAAGAACTAACTTATCAACTAAGTCTTGGCCGCTTCCTGTTCGTTTAACATGCTCAACAGCTTTGTAATAGCGGCGAATAATTTCAAGTTTTGAGGCTTCGCGGCAAACTTCGTCATCAATAATTGCATTGCCGGCCATATTGACGCCCATATCGGTAGGTGATTGATAAGGGCTTTCGCCTAAAATCTTCTCCATAAGGTTTTTGAGTACCGGGAAAATCTCGATGTCGCGGTTATAGTTGACCGTTGTTTCTCCGTAAGCAGCAAGATGGAATGGGTCAATTGCATTTGAGTCGTCCAAATCAACCGTTGCAGCTTCGTATGCAATGTTGACAGGATGATCTAAAGGCAAATTCCAAATAGGGAAGGTTTCGTACTTAGCGTATCCTGCTTTGATTCCGCGCTTATTTTCGTGATAAATCTGGGAAAGACAGGTAGCCATCTTGCCAGAACATGGGCCTGGTGCGGTTACAACAACTAAAGGACGTTGGGTTTCTACATAGTCATTTGCGCCGTAACCTTCTTCTGATACGATGCGCTCAATGTTGTACGGATAGCCTGCAATTGGATAATGGAGGTAGCTCTTTACGCCGAAATCCTCGAGGCGTTTACGAAAACCGTTAGCTGCTTCTTGGCCGGTGTAGTGAGTAATGACAATACTGCTTACAAAAAACCCTAAAGAACGAAGGGCTCCAGTAAGGCGAATAGCATCTTCTTCATACGTAATGCCTAAATCGCCACGAATCTTATTCTTTGCGATGTGGTTTGCGTTGATGGCAATGATAATTTCTACATCGTCAGTCATGCTTTGGAGCATGCGAATCTTTGAGTCAGGCTCAAAACCAGGCAAAACACGAGATGCGTGGTAGTCGTCAAAAATTTTTCCACCAAATTCTAGGTACAATTTGCCGTCAAATTTTGAGATACGCTCTTTGATGTGTGCTGCCTGCATTGAGATGTATTTATCATTGTCGAAACCAATTCGCATAGGTAAACCTCCAACACAACAGTAAGCTATGACGTGTATTCCGTAGTAATTCAGCGTCTATTGTAACTTCTTTTTTGCCTTGCTTGATAATAATGCCTGAAAACCCTTGCTATTTTTCTTGAGCCTCTATGGAGGGTTTTTGTTAGGGTCCGTGGCGAGATGCGGTACTATAGCCTCGTTTGAAACGCCAATCATAAGTAAGAGAGGTGTATAAAGGGGAGTTTTATGGATAAAGAAAACAACGAGCGTTTCGCTGCTTTCATGAAGGATATTTCTGGAATGGTTGCCCGCGGTGAAGGTGAAGAAGCAAAGCGCAAAATCGACATTTTAAACTTGGCTGCGCGTAGAGCCATCATGCAAAACGGCTTAGAAGATCAGTTCTTGGAAAACATGAAACAGCGAAACGAAGAACTCGCCGAAAAAGAAGCGGAGATTTTCCGTAAGCTTGCTGAAGGTGACGAACAGCGTAAGGCAAAAGCAAAAGAAGAAGAAAAAGCTAAGCGTGCTGAGGCTCGTGCAAAATCAAAAGAAATTGAGTCCAAGGAAGCTGAGTAGAACCCAAGAAATCTTAATAGAGCGCAAGGAAGCCGAGTAAAGCCTAAGGGAGCTGAACAGAAAGAAAGGCAGGCTAAAAGATACATTTTTAGCCTGTGAATTTTATGTGGGTAGTGTCGCTTTCTTGTGGGAACAGCGTCGCTTTATGGGGGGGGGAACTTACTTCTTCTCCAATTCTTCAAGGCGAGAAAGAGCGCTATCTCCAATAGGGCTATCGCGAAAAATAAACTTTGCATCCCACCAGGTTAATTCCGTATGAGGAATGCAAGCGCCAACTCTTCGCGAGATATTCTCTTCAGAAAACGAAGGGACTCCTTCAAGCGTATCAAGCTTGCTGCATCGTAAGAAAGTGTCATATTCAAGCGTTACAGGAGAGGAAGGGAAGGTGACTTTCTTGAGGTAAGGTGCACCTTTAAAAGCCCAAGCTCCAATTTCTTTCATGTTTGAAGGTAAGGTTACTTCTTCCAGACCACTTTCAGCAAAGGCACTAAAGCGAATCTCCTTTAAAGATTCAGGAAGCGAAATGGTGCGTAAATTAATGCACCCGAAGAAAGCATGAGAACCAATACATTCTAATGTTGAAGGCAAAGTAATGTTCTTGAGCTTAAAGCATTCGAAAAACATTTCACCAGGGATATGAGTCCAGCCTTCTGGAATAACAATAGATTCAAGGTCGCTTCCAATAAAAAGACCATCTTCCACATGTTTTACTTCGGGAGGAAGAACTAGATGAGTGATAGCTCGGTCGTAATCGGTAAGCCAACCATTATCAATTACAAAATCTTTAGCCATGGCAGTTTCCTTCAGTTTAACAGGATAATTCTTTTATGATCGAGAGGCCGTGGCGGCGTGCAATCTCTTCAGCTTCTTTAAGGCCAAACTGTAAGGTATCTTTTGAATGGCTATCTGTTGAGAGAATAACGCTGTTGCCGTGATGAGCAATGCGATCAAGGATAAAAGCTGCAGGGTAGGGAGTTGTTCTATATCCTCTAATCATTGCCCCTGTGTTTATTTCAAATACCGCGCCTTGCTGGCAAAGGGTGTCTACTGCCATCAAAGCTGCATTTTGGTAACGAGGATTGTTTTCGTCAAAAAGCACATTTCCTTCGTTGAATTTACTAACTAAATCAAAGTGAGCAACAAAAGTGCAGTTGGTTTTTTCGATTATTTGAGAAGCTTGCTGATAATATGCTTCGGCATATGCGTAGAAGTCTCCTCCAAAATGGCTCTGGCAATCACGGGTGATTACTTCGGGGCAATCGTCAACATCAAGGTAAATGCCGTCTTTGTATAGATAGTGCTTTGCTCCAATTACGTAGTCGTAAGCATTGGTTGGTTCAGTGCTATACATGTCTTGCTCGATACCAATTAGAACGTTAATTTGGTCTGCATAACGTTTTTTCAGTAGAGCAAGCTCTTCTTGATAAAGCCGTGTTGCTTCTTTGCTCATGCAATAGCTTTCATCGAAGAAGGTATAGACGTGGCCAGAAAAGCCAATTGAAGGCATGCCGAGGTTTATGGCTTCAAGAATCATTTCTTCGGGTGTATTTTTCCCGTCGCAATAGGTTGTGTGATTGTGAAAAGCAGAATATGCCATAACACTTCCTTTGAAAGACATCTTGCTCTGTCCAACAACGCACCTGCCCAATAAAAGTATTGTGAAAGCTTTCTTGGTGCCAGAGCTTTGTTGTTGACCCTTCGTTGCCGTCGTTGTGAAAGCCAGGTAGAAGGTTTTCGTTTTCTTCGAAGTTTTTGTTTTCGAGTGTACCAATTAGTTTATCGAATGTGAGAAAGTTTAACGAACGGAAAGCAGAGTGTTTCAGGATGTTAAAGAAGTTGTTTCGAAGGTCTTGTGCAAAAAGAATCCCTTTTTGTTTCCGATTCTTTTCAGAAATCGGGAGGGGTTTGGCTGTTTTTTGACTGTAAACGGTTATATTTTTCGTCTTTTGTTAACAGAAAGTTACGAGTTAGTTTCACCAAAAGAATCCTGTTTTTTTTGAATTTATAATGACGCTATTGCAAAAATCTTTAGTGGTAAAACGTGTCCCTGTTAAGGAGGAAACAGTGAGTTACGTACAAGATATTATTGAAATGGTAAAGCAGAAGGATCCAGACCAGGAGCTCTTCATTCAGGCAGTAACTGAGGTTTTGCCAACCTTGGAGCCAGTTATTGAGGCTCATCCTGAGTATAAAGAAGCTGCTATTCTTGAGCGCCTTGTTGAACCAGAGCGCATCATTACCTTCCGTGTACCATGGGTAGATGACAACGGCAAGGTTCAGGTAAACCGTGGTTATCGTGTTGAATACAACTCAGCAATTGGTCCTTATAAGGGCGGTCTTCGTTTTAATCCAACCGTAAACTTGGGCATGCTTAAGTTCTTGGGCTTTGAGCAGATTTTGAAGAATTCCCTCACCACTTTGCCAATGGGCGGCGGCAAGGGCGGTTCCGACTTCGATCCTAAGGGCAAGTCCAACAATGAGATTATGCATTTCTGCCAGTCTTTCATGACTGAGCTTTCTCGTCACATTGGTCCTAACACCGACGTTCCTGCTGGTGACTTGGGCGTAGGCGGTCGTGAGGTTGCTTACATGTTCGGTCAGTACAAGCGTCTTCGCAACGAATGGACTGGTACTTTGACTGGTAAGGGCCTTTCTTTCGGTGGCTCTTTGGCACGTACCGAAGCAACTGGCTATGGCTTGGTTTACATGGTTGCTGAGCACTTGAAGTGCGCTGGTGACTCATTCGAAGGAAAAACCGTTGTTGTTCATGGTTCTGGTAATGTTGCAATTTATGCAGTTCAGAAAGTTGAGCAGCTTGGTGGTAAGTGTGTGGCCGTCTCCGACACTAAGGGCTATGTAATTGATCAGGACGGTATTTCCGTTGAGGCTCTTGAAGCAATCTACAACGCAAAGCGTTCTGGTAATGACAAGGGTGTTTCCTTGGCAATGTATACCGATTATCGTCCAAACGCTCAGTATGTTGCAGAAGATGGTCGCGGTGTATGGCAGATTCCTTGCGACATTGCACTTCCTTGCGCTCGTGAGAACACGCTTCTCCTTGAAGACGCACAGGCTTTGGTTGCAAACGGTTGCAAGATTGTTGGTGAAGGTGCAAACATGCCTACTACCTTGGATGCAACTAAGTATCTCCAGGAAAATGGTGTTGTATTCTTCCCAGGTAAGGCTGCTAACGCAGGCGGCGTAGCAGTATCTGGTCTCGAAATGTCTCAGAACGCTGAGCATCTTTCTTGGTCTTTCGATGAGGTTGACGAAAAGCTCAACGGCATCATGATTAACATTTATCACGCATGTGATGATGCAGCTAAGAAGTATGGCATGGAAGGCGACTTCGTTGCAGGCGCTAACATTGCGGGCTTCGAGAAGGTTGCAGAAGCAATGATGGCTCAGGGCATTGTTTAATCACTAACGCAAAACTATTTCAGAATTTGAAGAGGTCTGCTTTAGCAGACCTCTTTTTTTAAAAGAACATTTTTCTAAAAACTGAGATATTTAGGGCATAATGAGAAAATAACAGTGTATTTATTAGGTAAAATACTACCCCCCTTCTGAAAGAGTAAGGAGTATATATGAGCGAACAGACAACATGGACTTGCGTAAGTTGTGGGGCAAGCAATGATTCAAAATTTTGCACTTCATGCGGTTCTCCAAAACCTGTTGAAGTAGCTGCTGCAGCTGTTCCTGTAGCAGCTGAAAGCCAGGATTCGGCGGTTGACCAGGCGCAAATCAATCAGGTTCAGGCAAACCAGCAGCCAGAAAGCCAACCAGGAACTGGTACGCCTCAGTCTTACGTATCAACGGGTATTCCAAACGATGCTCCTCAGCCAGGCACTTATCAGGCACCTGTTTCTTCTCAGGAAAACTTCCAGACTAATCAGGGAGCAAACGCAGGAGTGCCAGGAAATGCTTCTCAGGGATTCAATACTCAAACTACTAACCCACGTGGTTTATATGGAGAGCGTTCCTTGTCACTGCAGAATTGGAAGACTAATGTGCCAATGTCTATTTTGGGCGTTGTAGCATCGATAGCTCTTTCTTCTATTGCGGCAAATATTCTTCCAGTGCTTCCATTCTATCTTTTCGCAATGGTCTTTAGTGCTGCGGGCATTGTGTATGCTGCAGTTGCTTATGTATCGTACTTTAGTAATGATGTTAAACTCGATAGTATTGAGGCAATTAACTTCTTAAATCTCTTCTTTGGCGGAGTGATTTTTGGTTGTATTTGGAACTCGAACCTTACCAAGGGCAAGAAGGGTATTAGCTGGATTGTCTTTATTGTTTTTGCTGCCATTAATATTTTGTCTAGCCTTGGAATGATTGGTTATTACTACTTCTAAGACAGGCGCAAGCGCTCCTAGCTAAGAAGGGATTTTCCTCAATTCGTTTTCAAGATTGCTAATCCAAAAGCTTAAATGCGTATCTGAAACTCGTATGATTCGTTCGTTTTAACAAAGCCAAGCTCGATCAAGGGCTTGGCTTTTTTGTATCCCTTATTAGTAAGGAAAAGGAGAGTAGCTTTGGTGAAATCAAGAAACCTGGCTTTTTTGTGCCCCAATCAGAGGGTTGATTTCCTTAGGTATAATGCATAGGACAACTGTGAAGTGACAGTTATGAAGTGAAAAGGATTCTCATGGCAGAGTTTATTTATCAAATGTATCAAGCTCGCAAGGCTCACGGTGACAAAGTGATTCTTGATGACGTAACCCTTTCCTTTTATCCAGGCGCAAAAATTGGCGTTGTGGGTCCAAATGGTATGGGTAAATCAACGTTATTAAAAATTATGGCGGGCCTTGAAGAAGTTTCTAATGGCGATGCTCGCCTTACTCCTGGTTATTCGGTTGGCATTTTGCAACAGGAACCACCTCTTGATGAAGAAAAGACGGTAATTGAAAATATCCGCCTTGCTTTTGGTGATATCCTGGCAAAAATTGACCGCTTCAATGCAATTGGTGCCGAAATGGCAGATCCTGATGCAGATTTTGATGCTCTTATGGCTGAGATGGGTCGTCTGCAAGATGAAATTGATGCAGCAAATGCGTGGGATTTAGATAGTCAGCTCTCTCAAGCAATGGATGCTCTTCAGTGTCCTGATGCTGATATGCCGGTAAGCGTATTGTCGGGTGGCGAACGCCGTCGCGTTGCTTTGTGCCGTTTGCTCTTGGAAGCACCAGACTTGCTGTTGCTAGACGAGCCTACTAACCACTTAGATGCAGAATCTGTTTTGTGGTTAGAGCAATTCCTTCAGCGCTATCCGGGTGCTGTTTTGGCGGTAACTCACGATCGTTACTTCCTAGACAATGTTGCCGAATGGATTTGTGAGGTAGACCGCGGCCACTTGTATCCGTATAAGGGCAACTATTCAACTTATTTGGAAACTAAAGCAGCTCGTATTGAAGCGCAGGGCAAAAAAGACGATAAGCTTGCTAAACGCTTAAAGAGCGAATTAGAGTGGGTTCGCTCAAGCCCTAAAGCCCGCCAGGCAAAAAGCAAGGCTCGTTTGGAGCGCTATGAGCAGATGGCTGCAGAGGCAGCAGCAGGAAAGAAAGTTGAGATTTCTGACATTCAGATTCCAGCGGGTCCTCGTTTGGGCAACAAGGTTCTTATTGCAGAAAACCTGCATAAGGAATTTGATGGCCGTGTATTGATTGACAATCTTTCGTTTGAATTACCTCGTAATGGCATTGTGGGCGTTATTGGTCCTAATGGTGTTGGCAAAACAACCTTGTTTAAGACCATTGTAGGATTAGAGCCTCTCACTTCAGGTACTTTGACCGTAGGTGAGACTGTCAAAGTGTCTTATGTTGATCAGAACCGCGCGGGCATTGATCCGAATAAGAAGCTTTGGGAAGTGGTGTCCGACGGTCTTGACTACATGATGGTAGGCGATACAGAAATTCCAAGTCGTGCTTACGTTGCAAGTTTTGGCTTCAAGGGAGCAGACCAGCAAAAGCCAGCAGGCGTATTGTCGGGTGGTGAGCGCAACCGCTTGAATTTAGCGCTTACCTTAAAGCAGGGTGGTAACCTTCTTTTATTGGACGAGCCTACTAACGACTTAGACGTTGAAACCTTGGAAAGCCTTGAAGAAGCATTGCTTGGTTTTGCGGGCTGCGTGGTAGTAGTAAGCCATGACCGCTGGTTCTTGGATCGCATCGCAACTCATATCCTTGCATGGGAAGGCACCGATGATAATCCAGGAAATTGGTATTGGTTTGAAGGTGACTTCGCAAGCTATCAGAAAAACCGCGTTGAGCGCCTTGGTGAAGAAGCTTCAAGACCTCACCAGATTCATCGAAAGCTCACCCGTGACTAGTTCGGTGCAAAGTCTTTCATGGCATTAGTGGCAAAAACTCACCAAAGCTATGAAAGTTACGTTCGATTATGGCGCCTTTAAGCAATACTCTTTTCGATATTTCGTAATTCGTTGACATGCTGACCCCTATTGTCTTATACAATTTAGGGGTCAGTTTTTTTTGGAGTAGTGCGCCCTATGATGGATTACGATTTAACAAAATGCGAAGGTAAACCTCTGTATGAGGTTCTATATTCCTGCATTAAAGATGATATCTTTCGCGGAAACCTAAAGCCTGGTCAACAGGTAATGTCAAAGCGAAAGCTTGCTGAACACTTGAAAGTAAGCGTCACTACGGTAGAAAACGCTTATTTGCAGTTGGGCGTTGAAGGCTATCTGAGTTCTCAACAAGGGCGAGGCTTTTTCGTAAACGAAATTGAGCGCCCACTCGTTTTGGGAGAACAGCCATATAATCCAGCAAAAAAGCTCTTTCAGCCAGTTCCTGAAGAGGCTGAAGAAGAATTCCTTATTGACTTTAAGGCAAACGAATCGTCGTTTTCGCTTTTTCCTTTTTCTACATGGTCACGCCTGATGCGTCAGGTGGTATCAAGTCAGGATCCTGCGCTGCTAAAAACCGTTCCATTTAACGGAATATATATCTTAAGAAAAGCAATTGCCGACTACCTTCTTCGTTTTCGTGGCATGCATGTTGATCCGGCTCAAATCATTGTAGGAGCAGGTACCGAATATCTCTATAGCCGTCTGCTGCAACTTTTTGGGCCTGAAAATGTTTTTGCTATTGAGGACCCTGGCTATAAAAAATTTGCAGATATTTCTCTTCATATGGGAATCGTGTGGGATTACATTCCTATTGATGAAAAGGGTATTCGCATGGATCGCCTTTCCAAAAGTCAAGCAAATGTAGTTCACGTATCTCCTGCAAACCATTTCCCAACGGGCATCGTAATGCCTATTAGTAGGCGTATTGACCTTCTCCACTGGGCAGATGAGGATCCTCGTAGATACATTATTGAGGATGATTATGACTCTGAATTGCGTTACAGCGGTAGGCCTATTCCAACTTTGTATGAGTTCGATATTAATGACCAGGTTATTTATTTAAATACCTTCTCAAAAAGCCTAGTTCCTTCTCTGCGAATTAGCTACATGGTTCTACCTGTTCCTCTTCTTGAAAGATATAAAGAAACTATGAGCTTTTACTCCTGTACGGTATCTTCTTTTGAGCAGTTGACGTTGGCTTCCTTCATTTCAGAAGGGTATTTCGAACGCCATATTAATCGATTGAAGAAGCACTATCACGAACGACGCGATTTAATCATGAGCGCTTTTAGAAAATCTAAGCTTTCTCAAATTGCAACCATTGTAGAAGCGGATGCAGGAACTCACTTCTTATTACGCTTAAATACTCGTTTGAGTGATGAAATGATACGCGAAGAAGGAACGAAGCGAAAAATGGTTCTTTCCTTGTTATCTGACTACGAAAATATGCCAAGATTAAGTAATTCACGAACCGTAATTATTAATTATGCAGGTATTGATGAGAGCAAAATCGATTTGGCGCTTTCTATACTCGAGGATATCTTTTCTGACGAAATTGATACGTGACCTGCTTTTATAAAGATTGAAAAGTAGGCAGCGATAAGGTAGGTACAATTTCCTGCCGATTATTGGTTTTCCGCTCATCTGAAATACCAACTGACCCTTAAAACTTTAACTGAATTGACTATTATAGAAATGTCAGTAAAGGATTATTATGGCGTCACACAGTTGATTAAACGGAGCTGAGTACTTTTACGGTTGCCTCAAATAAGTGCTCCAGAGAAAAACGTCATGCTTAGATGAGGTAATCGTAAGGACTTGGCTTCATTAAGTAGCTTATTCGTATGGCTTCAGGTGGACAGAAGCTGTACCTTAGGGGAATCCGGATTCCGCATTACGTAAACAACTGCAGCGGTGCAGTGGTTTTGTAAGGTTTTGCATTTGGGGTTGTGGCTGTTCCTAAGTGTAAACCTATCCTCTCTTATCTGCCCTTCCCAATTGGGGAGGGCAGGTCATTTTTGTGAATAAATACTCTTTCTTTCATATGTAGAATGATTGCTCCCTTATTACGTGAGCCCTTTTGGTCCAATAAGCCCCCTTTGATGCTTTTGAGGATTCCAAGGCTAGCGGACAAAAAGTGTGTCCGTTTTGAGGAATTCATGCCCTGTTTTATTGGTAGTTTTAGAACAAGTTCATGATGATGAAATCTTTTTGAAGATTAACTTGTTTCAGAAACGTATTTTTCTCTTATACAGATACAATGAAAGTCAGAAAACAGATTGATACACCTCGTAAGCACCAGTTGGTGCTTGTTTTTTTGGTAAGAGCTTAGTGCTTTTTCTCGGCTGTAGTTTTGCTGCTGAATAACCTGCTTCCTTAAGCATGGCGGGTTGCTGAAATGTAGGTAGTGAGACAGTAATGACTTTGCAAACCAAAACAAAATACGGGCGTGATTTTTCCAAGGACACATTAAGAAAAGAGAGAATTAGTTTATGGGAATCACTAAAAAAGAAACAGTTATGGTTGGGCTTTTGCTTTTTGGTGCATGGATGGTTGTTTTGAACCAAACATTGCTCTCGCCAGCATTGCCTGCCATTATGGCCGACTTGCAAGTTAGCGCTACTACGGTTCAGTGGCTTACTTCTGGTTATGCGCTTGCAGAGGCAATCATTATTCCTCTGTCTGCTTATTTTATTGGCAGATTTTCAACGCGTCAGCTTTATATGGGAGGTATGGCAGTCTTTGCTTTTGGTACCTTCCTTGCTTGTATTTCTCCTAATTTCGAAGTGCTCTTGTTGGGTCGTGTTTTTCAGGCATTGTCTACGGGCGTAATGATGCCAATGGTGTTTACGGTAATTCTAGTAATTTTCCCTCGTGAGAAGCGCGGAAGCGCAATGGGTCTTACCGGTTTGGTGATTAGCTTTGCGCCAGCAATTGGTCCTTCGGTTTCTGGTTTGTTGGTAGATTCCGTAGGTTGGCGTGCGCTGTTCATGATCGTTATCGTTGTTAGCGTAATTGCACTTATTCTTTCCTTTTTCTTCTTGGAAAACAAATCTGGTTTTGAACAAAGTAACTTCGACAAGCCTTCAGTAGCGTTGCTGATTTTGGGTATGGTGCCTTTGTTGTATGGTCTTTCTTCTTTCAGCTCTTCTGACAACCTTGCTATAACGGCAGTTCTTATTGTGGTGGGATTAGTACTCCTTGCGATTTTCGTAAAACGACAACTTTCTTTAGAGGTTCCTCTTCTGAAAGTGAGCATTCTTAAGAGCGTTCGCTATCGTACGGTAGTGATTTTGGTTGCAGTTCTTCAGTGCGCATTTATTGGTGGCAACGTTATTCTTCCTCTTTATGTTCAGCAGGGATTGGGCTATTCGGCAACCGTAACTGGTTTAGTAATGCTTCCTGGTGCCATTATGGGCGCTATTGCAAGTGTTTTGGCTGGCAAGGCCTTTGACAAGAATGGTGTGCGTGGCATTGCTTTATTCGGTGGAGCAGCAATGGCTCTTGGCGGTATATCTTTGGGTTTCCTAGGTGGAGATACGCCAATTTTGCTGGTTGCTCTAGCCTTTACCACGGCAGTTTTTGGTATGCAGCTTATCATCACACCACTCAATACCTGGGGTGTTAACTCCTTGCCAAACAAGGTGATTCAGCATGCAAACGCCTTAGGTAATACGTGTAACCAGATTGGTGGTTCCTTAGGTACCGCTTTGATTGTCTCTTTGGCAGCAATGGGCTCCTCTTTGTATGCAGGAAACCCATCCGAGGCAGTTGTTTTTGGCGAACATTGTGGTTTAGTTGCAATGGGTGTTATTTACGTACTGGTATTTGCCTGCATTGTCTTCTTTGTGCGCAATAAGTTCGGTGCTGAGCAGCAGAAGGAAATTGATAAGCAGAACTTGGAGATGATGAAAGCTCATGCGCGCGATATGGCAAAGACCGACAGTCGTCTTTCTGGCCTGAAAGAGGATTGGTACGTGCGTGATGTTATGAATACCGAGCCATCTTGCTTGAGAAGCGATTCTCTAATCAGCGATGCAATTGCACTTTTCGCTAAAAATGACACCTCGGGCGTGGTGTTGGTTGATGAGAATAATAGAATTGCAGGTTTCTTGTCTGATGGCGACTTAATGAAATACCTTGCTAAAGAAAACATTTACTTATCTGATGGTTATACCACCTTTAAGGTATTGGAAAACGAAGCGCTTTTAGAGCGTTTAGAGTCTCTGATTAACAAGAAGGTTATGGATTTAGCTACCAAAACGGTAATAACTGTTAAAGAAGACGATTTCCTCGAAGATGCGTGCAAGATTCTTTCCGAGCGTCGCATTAAGAAGCTTCCTGTTGAGAAAGAGGGAATGTTGGTAGGAACGCTTTCTCGCCGCGATATCATTCATGAAATAGCAAAGGGACAAAACTGGATTTAAGCATAACCGAGGCCTAAGCAAATGTAGAACCTAGAGAAATACCCAGTTTTGCGAATTGTTCGCTGGTGAGGGTTGCTCCCTTGGTAAGGCATATAGCTGCTGAAACTCGGTTTGCAAGTGCTAAGGAATCAACCCAGCTCATTCCAGAAGCGTGAGCAGCCATAAGGGCGCCAACATGATTATCGCCTGCACCAATGGTGTCTACGGGAGTAATCTTTTGAGAAGGAACAAGGGTGTAGGCTACTTCCTCGTCTAAATATTCAAAAAGGTGAGCACCTATAGAGCCTTCAGTGATAACTATGGTACTTTTGTAGGTTTGAGCAAGGATAGTACCTGCTTCAAGAACGGTTGAAGTGTTGGTGCAATCCATTGCTTCAACTTCATTAAGATGCCAGTGGGCGCCCAGTTCCTTCATGGTGTCAAATACGTACGAGTCTAATTTTGTGATGACTGGTCCTGGTGCAAAAAACGGTTTCATCCAAGGATTTTTCTTTAAGAAATCACAGATAATAATTCCGCCGGGGCCATCAAGTTCATAGCCACATACATACACGTAAGAAAACAAGCGGGTATCAATTGAATCGAACCAGGCGCTCTCAATTGAGCGCTCAACGCCAGGGATGGTAATCATGGTACGCTCGCCATCGGGAGTGACTAAACAGATGGCGAACCCGCAGTCTTGGTTGGTATCTACCGAAAAGGCTTCAAACCCACGAGCCTCTAATTGCTCCTTGGCAAGGGTTGCATAAGGTCCCTTGCCAAGGGGAGCGAATAGTTCACAAGAAGCGCCCAGGTGTTTTGCACTTACTGCCGCATTGTAACCGCACCCTCCTGCGGTAATTGTGTGGCCGTCAATCACAATGCCCTGTCCTGGTTTTGGTAATGCTTCTACAGGACAGATGGTGTCAATCATGATTGAGCCTATAAAAAGGAGGCTGTTTGAAGAATTCATTGCGGCCTTTCAAATGGGTTATGAGTTATGTACGGTCAGCTTCGTTAAACGGGTCACCACACTCTGGGCAGAATTTTGGCGGATTGGTTGGATCCTCAGGAGTCCAACCGCACTTATCACACTTATAGTGAGATGCTCCTTCTGGCTTTTTGGTGCCACATTCAGAGCAGAACTTGCCAGTATTTGAAGTGCCGCAAGAGCTACAGGTCCAGCTTTCTGGAGCAGCGGGTTTTGGGGTGCCGCATTCGGAGCAGAATTTTCCGGTGTTTGTGGTGCCGCAGGAACAAGTCCAGCCGTCTGGACTTGTGCCCTGAGAAGACTTTGCGGCTTCAGGGGTAACAAAACCGCCGCCAGCAGTTGTTGGATACTGGTTCTGATACTGAGGAGCTTCGCCTTGAGGCATCTGAACGCTTGCATTCTGAACCTGATTGCCCATAAAGCCTGCCATGCCCATGCCCATAAAACCAGTCATAGCTCCTGCTTCGTTTTGAGCAGCAGAACGCATTGCTTCAGAGCTAGCAGCGGAGCCAAGACCTGCACGGAGGTTTGGATCGCGCAGGGCAGCAGCCATTTGGAGATCTTTGAGCTTCTTAATGTCTTCCGGATCGGCGGTAATGGAATTCATACCAAAGGAAGCTACTTCAATACCGCGAAGTTCGCTCCATGTTTCAGAAAGAACATCGTTTAATGCTTTTGCTAATTCAAGGGTGTGGCCAGGAACAGCGGAGTAACGAATGCCCATTGCAGAAATCTTTGCAAAGGCAGGTTGGAGTGCAGTGAGAAGTTCGCTTTTAAGCTGGCTGTCAATTTTGTCACGCGTGTAGGTGTCTTCAATGTTGCCGCAAACGTTCACATAGAACTTAATTGGGTCGGTAATTTTGTAAGAAAATTCACCGTTACAACGAACGTCTAAGTCGGAATCAAAGCCAATATTTTCGTCAACAATACGGAAAGGAATAGGATTTACCGTGCCATACTTGTTGCCAATAATTTCTTTAGTGTTGAAGAAGTAGACCCGTTGATCTTTTCCTGGGCTACCGCCAAAGGTAAAACGGGTACCAATGTTCTTGAAAGAATCAATGATTCCGTCACCCAATGGGCCAGAAAAAATGCTTGGTTCTGTTGAGGTGTCATAAGTATACTGGCCTGGTTCAGCGCAGAGTTCCACAATCTTGCCATTGTCAACAATGATCATGCACTGACCTTCGTTAACAGCAATACCAGAACCGTTTGAAATGATGTTTGGTTCGCCCTTTGTATTTGAGCTGCGGCCGCTTACTCGTTTTTGGCCTTTTGCTACTAACGTGTTAGCGTCAATGGAGTCGCAATAATAGAAATCGAGCCATTGATCGGCAAGAACGCCGCCGGTAGCGCCAGTGATTGCTTTGATAAGACCCATACGTATCCTTCCTATTGATTTCGGAGAGCATTTCCGAAATGAGGAATAACTGAATAATCTGTCTTGTTGTGACAGTAATGAAAAAATAAAAGTTTTGCCACGGTAACCCCCTCGTAAGCTTTTAAATCTTTATCCACGACAAAGCCTTTAAGCTTTTGAGGCCTTAGTGGGTGTTAGGTGAAAACTCTTGTGTTTTTCCATTTACGGTAATAATACCTTGGAGTGTCTGCGAAATGAGTATTTTTTTATACACCTCATCAATAAAGCGAGAAATCTCTTTACCGCCAGAACGAAAAACCGGCAAGTTCCTGGTATTATTTCCATGATTTCACTTTTTGCTCTTCAGCAATACTACTGTTTAAGGATGTCCTATGAAAAAGAAGGCAATTGCTCTTATAGCGGCATGCACATTAGCTTTAATGCTTATTGTTCCAGGAATAGCTGTTGGAGATGCGGGTAGTTTTGCTGGCAGTAGCAGTTATGGCGGATCGAGCTATAGTGGCGGATCAAGCTATTCGGATTCATCTTCCTCTTACAATTATTATGGAAGTTCGTCTTCTTCAAGTAGTGATGATGGTGATGGCTTAGATATTGAGGATATCCTTTTCGCAGTGTTTGTCATTATCATTATTTTGCTTATAGCTAAGAAAAAAAGCTCTAAGAACGGCAAGGGTGGCAGCTCGGGTCAGCCTGCCGGTGCATCAGTTACTCCTCAGTCCGATTTGAGTCCAATGGCAGAAATTGCCGACCGTGATCCAGACTTCAATAAGAAGGCAGTTGAAGAAAAGGTTGCCAATATTTACGTCAAGATGCAGAACGCATGGACTGCGGGTGATTTTGAACCAATGCGCCCATACTTCGACAACGACTTGTTTGCTCAATTCAGCAGGCAGCTTGAACAGCTTACCAGCAAGGGTCTTACTAACTACGTTGATAATATTGCTGTTCTTGAAGTAACTGCACGAGGTTGGTATGAGTCTGGCGAAAAAGAGAACATTGTTCTTAAGGTGCGCACCCGTATCAATGACTACACCATGGATAGTGAAGGTAAGTGTGTACAGGGAACCCCTACGCGTGAGCTCTTTATGGAATATGAATATGTTTTGAGCCGTCCAGTTGGTACAAAGACAAAGACACAACAAGCAGAAGTTGATTCTAAGCATTGTCCTAACTGTGGCGCTCCATTGGATGAAGCAGCAAGCGCTAAGTGTGAGTATTGCGGTAGCGTAATTACCTTCGATCAGCATGATTGGGTAGTTTCCGCAATCAAGGGCGTTTCTCAGCAGGATGCGTAGCTTTTATTAAAGTCGTTTAAGTACGCCCAGAAGTAAAGATGATGCAGAGCGGGATGTGTCTCGTATCCAAGGATACTTCTTAGTGGAATACTTGGCTTTCACAATCAAAGATTTCTTTAGCAGATACGCCCCACAACTAAGGGCGTATCTTGTTATGATGCAAAACTTTCAATAAGATATTCGCCCAATAAGATGGCAATAATACAGAGACTTACCGACAGGATAATATAGAGGCCTGTGAGGAAAATATTGCCACTTTGAAGAAGCTGAGCAGATTCAAGCGCAAAGGTTGAGAAGGTGGTAAAGCCTCCGCAAACGCCTACGCGCAAAAAGGTCATAAGGTGGGCATCTAAGCTAAAAGAGGTGCTCGCAATGCCAACAACAATTCCCATAAGTAATGCACCAATGAGATTAACAATGAGTGTGCCTAGGGGGAAATTGCCCAGAAAATGCCAAGGTGCATAAGAAAGCAGGTAGCGCGCTATTGCGCCAAGTGCGCCACCTGCTCCAACCCATAAACAATTAACTAAAAGTCCAGACAAAGTAAAACTCTTTCTTATTAACTTTCTTACAAAAGAGAAACCTACTTCGTGGTGGCTTGCCTTAACTCCTCTTATTCCTCAATAGGAGGTTCTTCCATAGAAAGACGCTTCTTAAGAGATTCTTGATGAATGCCATACTGGAGCACAGTTTCTTTGGTGATTTTACCTTCTTTGTACAAGTTGAAGAGGCTTTGATCCATGGTAATCATGCCAGAGGCGTTATTTGCCGCAATGAAAGAGTCAATTTGATGCGTCTTTTCTTCGCGAATGAGGTTACGAATTGCATCGTTGCTAATCATGATTTCGAATGCAGGAAGAACGCCTCCATCAATGGAAGGAACCAACTGCTCAGATACTACTGCCTGCAAAACCATTGAAAGCTGGATACGAATTTGGCGTTGCTGATTAGCAGGGAAGGCATCAATAATACGATCGATTGTACCTGCAGCGCCAGTGGTATGAAGGGTTGAGAAGAGAAGCTGAGCCATTTCAGCAGCAGTTACTGCAGTGCTAATGGTTTCAGGGTCACGCATTTCGCCCAACAAAATAACGTCAGGACTTTCACGCATGGCAGAGTTGAGCGCTTCGGAAAACGTAGAAATATCGGTTGGGATTTCTCGTTGGGTAACAATGCATTTGTTGTGCTTGTGTACGTATTCGATAGGGTCTTCCATAGTAATAATGTGACCAGTTCTGGTGTTGTTCAGGTAGTCAATAATGCAGGCAAGCGTAGTGGATTTGCCTGAACCGGCAGGGCCAGTAACCAGTACAAGGCCTTTATTGATCTTTGCTAAATCAAGAACAATTTGAGGGATGTGATATTCCTTTGGATCGGGCAGACCAAAAGGAATAACGCGAATAACCGCACCTACGGAACCACGCTGGCGGAAGAAGTTTGCACGGAAACGACCAATGCCTGGAAGTGCAAAGGAGAAGTCGTCATCGTGGTTGTTTTTTTCGAGGAAAATGTTGATGTCGCGATTTGCTGCACGGTATAGCTCCTGAGCAAATTCTTGTGTGTCTGCAGGAGTAAGGGGAGCAGAATCGGTGCGCACCTGCTGACCGCCGAGCTTGTACGAAAGAGGTAAGCCTGGGAGAACGAAAACGTCTGATGCGCGTTTCGCAATCATGTCCTTAAGCATTGTTTCCAGCTGCATTAATAATCCCTTCTCTACATACCTTGCCACAGTGTTTCAGCTTGAGCTGATGGATTCCACTGAGTGCTTGTTTTCCATTGGGTAATTGTGTAAGAACAATCGTTGTTGATAGTCAAACCAACCGTTAGTCTTCTTCCGTCTGTTGCAACAAAAGAGAGGAATACCTCACTATCGGTGAAAGTGGTTTCTTTTGGAAGTGCTTCTTTAAGTCGTGCCATAGCTACTGGCTTGCCGCCTGCAGTGCTTGAGGTGGCAAGAATTTCGTCAATGCCTGCAAGCATTTCTTGAGCAGCAACTTCGTTAGCGTATAAACCGGTAGTAAAACTTGCCTGTTTAGAGGCTTCGTTATAGTTTGCCGAAGCGGTAGCAGTGGTAAGAATAGCCATAACGGAGAGGCATAAGATAATAACCAGAGCGAAGATGCTGATTGGTCCCATTCTGACAGAGCTTCTCTTCATTATTCTTACCCCCTCTCACTTACGTATTTTGCGGTGTTGAGGGAATAAACTTCTAAACCATTGCATTCAACGGTTACTGTTGCACGGTAAAGCGTTCCTGCCTCGCGTTTCTCTGGAGTGCAAACGCGGCTTACTGCATAGATTCCTTCGCCCTCTTCATCTACTTCAATAAACTTTCCGTCTTCGAAGAGATAGTACGTGGTGTAAGACTTGCTATTAATAGGGTCTGCCGCAAACGTTTCTGCACTGTTTTCTGCGCTGCTTACTGCTAAAGCTAATGATTCCGAAATACGATTTGCCTCGGTGCCTTTTTGATAAGACGCAGCAAAAAGAACCGTAATCAATGTGATACTTAAAATAATAAAAGCAAGTAAAACAATAGACTCAAGCTGGAATGCCATAGTGTGCCATCCAGAACGTTGAGCAACGTCGCGTTTTGCACGCTGGATATGTTCGGCCTCTACTCCGAGTTTTTTTCTTACGCGAGATTTATGCGATCCGAGCATTTCAGCCATTAGCTCACCTCCTGATTGCTTCGGAAGGAGATATTGGTAGTGCCCATTTCGGTTTTAATAGTTATGAGATTGCTGGTTAAATCTACCTCAAAAATGCTTGTTGGACACACAAGGGAGGCTCGTCCTGGTGTAAAGGTGTCTCCAGCAATAGCGTATTCTTCTACAAGATTGCCTTGATAAGAATAGAGACGTGTTTCGTATGAGCCATTTTCGGTTTCTTCGGTGAGAACCAGGGCGTCTCCTTCAGGGCCTTGTTGTACTGAAAGGGCTCCTTGCACATCGTTAGAACGCACCGTGTTTAAGAGAAGCGAACTTTCTAGGCGAATAGTGCTTGCCTCAAAACGGGAATTGGTGAGTGCATTGTAAATATTGGTGCCTAAAAGCATGGCACTTAAAAGCGTAAGAATGATGAAGACAAAAAGCGCAATTGTGAAAACACGCGATGAAAAACGTGACAAAAGATGTTCAGGAGTCTGTTTTGTATCGGTTTTATTCATCGCACTAATACCACCACAGTAGGAGCAATGTTTTCTGCATATACTTCATAGGTAACAATGTAATCATTCTTATTGATAGACAAGCCGTAGTTCGCTTCTAGATATTCGAGCGATTCGGGATAGGCACCTTCAATAGCGCAGCACTGCTTCGAGGTTTCAATAATAGTGTTTCGAAGCGAAGCGGCTCCTTGCTCTTTAAGCATTGAGGTAATACTTGCATAGCAGGTCCATAAGAGCGCACAAGTAAGCAGGAGCGCAATCAACCACGCGATTCGCTTTGGCCAAGAGGTTTTTTGACTATGTTCAGTACAATTCGCCATCTTATCCAATCGAACTCATAATGCCTACAAGTGGAAGCATTACCGAAATGAGCGTTGCACCGACACTCACCGTCAAGAAAGCAGCAAGTGCAGGTTCGATGCTGTCAATAAGGCCATCAAGATGAATAACGGCTTCATCAAAGAAGATGCCGCCTAATTCTGTGAGGGTCTCTTCGGAGCTACCTGAACGGCTACCTACTATTAACATACGAGCGTAAATTGGTTCAAATAGGTCGTTATTATTGATTGCCTGGGAAAGACTATAACCTTTCTTTGGATCAATCATTTCCTGGTAAGCAGCATCAGCTTTCTTTTTTAGTTCCTTGTGGTCAATCATGTGAATTGCTTTTTCCATTGCAAGGTCAGAATCAATTCCGCACGAAACGTAGGTTGCCAAAATAGTAGTGAAGCGCGCCAAGGCTAATTGGTACATAGCATTGCGTGTAAGAGGGAAGCGTTCAAGAATACGAACAAGTCCTGGTCTATTGGTCTTGCTCATGCGGAAGCCTAACAACACAATAATGGTACAGATAAGCAAAATAAGCAGAGAAATTTGGCCAATAAGTGATGAAGCGCTTACAAACGCGTAGGAACTTGAAACTAAGGTTCCGGCAATGCTTTCATATACGCTAAAGAAAACAGGCAAAATTGCAACTACCGTAAAGAGAAGAATAACCGACATGATTGCCAACAGGGCGGCAGGATACGCAAGCGCGTTACGCATTTTCTTGAAGAGGCGGTCTTCTTCCGAATAATATTGAGCAAGATTGTGAAGAACGTTTTCGAGTCTGCCCGATTGCTCACCTGCAGCGACCATGTCAATAGTGTAATCAGGAAAGGCTCCAACCGAACGCATGGCATCCGAGAGGGGTCCATTGTTCACTATGTGGGTGTAGGTTGCCTTGCAAACTTGTTTGTAATAGGGATCCTGCTTGTTGTCACTAATTAAATCAACGGCTTCTTCAACTTGAATGCCAGCTGACAACATCATAGCGATGCCTTCACAGAGGACGCTTAACGCGTTGCTGGATAGCATTTTTGCCATGGTTTCTCCTGTCTGTAATCCTCAAGTAGCAGTTCGTGAGGATAGTAAGATTCGTTTATGAATAAACTCTCGATAAATTGTCTCACAAAAACGGAAATAATACGTTATGTATGCTAATAAACATACCTCTCAACATAGGTTCCGCCATCTCCAATGGTAGCTCCGGGTCCGCTTGCTGCAAGTGTGGTGTCAATAAGTTCCCATTGATTTCCCTTCAATTCAAAAGAAACAGTCTTCCAGGTCCCATCGGTATAAACCATGTTCCAGGCATGATAAATATTGTTGGAGACGTAGCCGGTAATTATTTTGCATGGTATTCCTTGACTTCTTAACATAGCAGCAGCAAGCGAGGCGTAGTCGAAGCAAACGCCCGTTTTGGAAGAGAGGGTGCTGTCAGGATTTGGAACATATCCTGATCCTGAAGAGAGTTCTACTGCTTTTTGGTTGTCGTAGCGAATGTTATTAATAATCCACTCCAAAATGGCTCCTGCTGCTTCGCCTTGTGTGGAGGCGTTAGCGGTAAGAGATCGTGCTTGCGACACACATGCACTGTTGGGGGTGTAGTTGCAATACGTGTTTGGAACAAGAAAGGGTGCAAATTCGCTTTCGAGTTTTACCGAAACCGTGCTGCTAAATAACTCAACATACCGATTTCCACTCGTGTTTTGCATGATTTTAAACGTATAACTGCCATTTCCGTGGGAAAGAGGAGCTATAAGCGGGGTACCGTCTGAAGATAAATCATATGTGTTGGTTACGCCATTTCCCACTACTTGAAACTTAAGCGCACTATTATTGATGGCAACTGCTGCTACGTATCCTTCGCTGATATGACTAGTGTCAACACCTGCACTGGATGAGCCTTGGGTTACCTGGGTAAATTCAGCAGTTTTTACCGAAGAAGGAGGAGAAAAACTTGCGCCCCCTCCGGAGCCGCTTGGTCCGCAGGCACTCAGGCAGAAAGCGAGAATGCTTACAAGCATTAGAGTTATCGCTATCTTTACTGCGCGCATACTGCCTTCTTTATACTGAGGGGCTTTCGTAGCAAGGTTTTTGTTTGTTTGCATAATGGCTGCTAGGGCCACTGCATGTAACCATGTGCTGCGTTTGGCCAATTATGCATAGTTGTAAGAGGCAGCCTTTTTAGTTCAATATGCTACCAAGTTTCGAGGTGGCCTCTATTGTTAGCTCTGCACCAAGTTTAGAGGTAAGCCTCTACGGTTCGATATGCTACCAGGTTTTTGGGTTCAGGAAAATAAAACGACCTGCAGCGCTATACTGCAGGTCGAAATTATCTTGCGTAGCAAACTGTGTTGGTAAGTCACATTGGCAAGCTTTATTAGTGAGCTATGTTTGCAGCTATATCAACAAGTTGAGTTCGCAAACTGTGTTAGCAAGTAAGAGTAGCAAATTGCACGCTTGAAGCTTAGATTTGCTTGAGAAGACCGTAACCGCCATCTTCGCGACGATACAAAACGTTTACCAAGTTGGTGTCGCGATCGGTGTAAGCGAAGAAGTCGTGGCCAAGGAGGTCAATCTTGATAAGAGCCTCTTCCTGAGTAAGTGGCTCAAATTCGATTTCCTTAACGCGTACAATTTCGTCATCTTCAGTAGAGAGTTCTGCCATCAAAGCATCGAAGTCGAGCTTTTCTTCAACTGGCTGCTCTGCAGACTGAATCTTTTTGTCAATAACGCGAGTCTTATACTTGCGAAGCTGGCGAAGAACTTTAGCTGCTGCAACGTCGATAGCTGCGTACATGTCGTATTCAGCTTCTTCCACACGAATGATGTGGCTATGAGCGCGTAAGGTAACTTCGCATTTTGCAGGGGTTGGATTAGAAGGATTCTTCTCAACCTCTAAAACTACTTCAGCGGTGAGAGGGGATACATCCATTGCCTTTACAGATGCGGTAATTTTTTCTTCTGCATAATTGCGCAAAGCGTCTGTTACGGGCATCTTGCGTCCAGTGATGGTGATTTCCATAATCGTTACCTTTCCTTCTGAATGGACAACTGAGTCTTCTATAAAGAAGAGCCAAATTACTACTAAATGATTTTGGTATGGTGCTAAAGCAATATCGAGTCAACGTAAAGCAGAATCGACAGTGCTGAGAGCAGAACCAGGAATGCGGTGTTTATGAGCTGGCGTAGAGAATTAAACACAAAACCTAATTAGTAGCTTGAATTAGTGCTACAAAAGTAAGTGGTTCGTTGTTTGGATTCTCAAGGCTGTGAGTGTCACCGTCTCCACAATAAAGAACGTCACCAGTTTGCACTTCGTAATACTGATCATTGTCGTGATACATGCCACTACCTGAAGTGATGAGATATGTTTCGCTCTCGTTTTCGTGTGGATGAATACCAATAGTGCTGTGTGGTTCTAAGGTATTGTGGGCAGCGTAGGTGAGTTTTCCTCCCAGAAGTGCATCTGGAAGCATGCAATCGCGAATCATTGCGCCTTCGCCCCCAACGCAATGCTCTACATACTGTGTTTCTCTTGTGCGATAAAGAGTCATATTTCCCCCTCTTGCGTAGAAATGCGCGTTAAGGCTTTTCTTAAGACTAATACATAAATTTTTTAAAAACCATTATTGACTTATTTTTATAGTAGGGATTGATTAACCGAAAAAACCTGGTCTTTTGCCGAAATTACTAAAGAGTCGTGAATATTCAGACATTTTTTGATATTTACGGCGAAAATTTGATATGGTAACACTAACTATGAGTACAAAATATTGCGTATCATTTAAGGATTTTTTCAACATGGCTACAAGCGCTCAGAGTGTTAAAAACAAGACAATTGCAGGAATACTTTCGGTACTTCTTGCCGTAGGAATCTGCATCCCTCTTTCTTCAGCAAGTGCAACACCAAGTATTTCCGAGCAGGCAACTGCTGCTCGTGCGCAGCTTAATGAGATTAATGCCCAGGTTGAAGCTGCTGCTGAGCGCTATAACGAAGCAATGATTAAGATTGATGAAGCTAATGCAAAAATCGAGGAAGAAACTGCCTTGATTGAAAAGAATCAGGCTCGTCTTTCTAATCGCGCGCGAAGCATGTATCGCTCAGGATCTACGTCCTTTATTGATTACCTTTTGGGTGTAAGTTCGTTTGAGGAGTTCGCTACTACCTGGGAACTTCTTGATATGCTCAACGAAGAAGACGCAGAGCTGATTAGCGAAACAAAAGAAGCTCGCAAAGTAATTGAAGAGCAAAAAGTTGTTCTTGAAGAGCAAGCAGAAGAAGCTAAGAAAGAAAAAGGGCAAGCAGAAGCCAAGGTTGCTGAACTTGAGGCATTAGTAGCTTCTCTTGATGCTCAAGTACTTGCAGAGGTAGCAGCACAGCAGGAAGCTGAAGAGGCTGCCAATGCAATTTCTGAAGAAGAACTTACTAATCGTCAGCAGAACGGCTCTTCATCAAGCAGTTCTTCCGGCGGATCTAATGGTGGCTACTCTTCTCCATCCTCTGGAAATTCTTCTGCAGTTTCTATTGCCTACTCTTTATTAGGTAAGCCATATCAGTATGGTGCTGCTGGCCCAGATTCTTTTGACTGCTCTGGTTTTGTTGGATACTGCTTGGCTGGTGGACGCATTGGCACTACCGCAACTTTTAACTCTTGGCCAACTTCGTCAAATCCTCAGCCTGGCGACGTTGTTGTTGTTCATAACGGATCTCGTCAGCATTGCGGTATTTATATTGGGGGCGGTCAGTATATTCACGCACCTCAAACGGGCGATGTAGTAAAGATTAGCTCAGTTACTTCCGATATGAAGATTGTTCACCAGTAGTGGTGTTCTGAAATCTGGTTTAAAAACCGAAATGCGTACATACAATATATTGTGTATATAGGAAGAATATTGCACAAATAAATAAAATATTGTGTAGAAAATGTAGCAATAATCTGCACTTTTGCTAAAAAGACTTTCATTCTTTTTCGGCTTTTTGTTTAATAAAGGGCAACCATGCATAAACGTACTACAAACGATAAGGGGGCCCGTATGGGCGCAAATATCGCCACAAACAAGAAAAAGATTCTTGCTACCGCACTTTCGGTAATTCTTGCTTTAACTCTTTGCATTCCAGTATCTTTTGCGTTCGCAACACCAAGCGCAGCTGATAAACAAGCTGAAGCTGATCGCGCAAAGGAAAAACTTGAAAGCTTGCAGGTAATTCTTGACGAAACCTCCAACAAATACTTTGAGGCTCTTGCTGAACAGCAGGAAGCTCAGGCAAAGGTAGACGAAGCTAACGCAAAGATCGAAGAAGAGACTGCAAAGATTAAGCAGTACCAAGAAAAGCTTGGTACCCGTGCACGCAGCATGTATCGCACTGGTAGCGTGTCTATGTTGGACTACCTACTTGGCGCAAATTCCTTTGAAGAGTTTGCAACTACCTGGAACTTGCTTGACACTATGAACACACAAGATGCCGAGCTCGTTCAGGCTACTAAAGAATCCCGCGCTATTGTTGAAGAGCAGAAAGCTGTTGCAGTAGAGCAAGAGCACATTGCAGCTGAAAAAGCAGCAGAAGCCGAACAGCAGAAAAACGAGGCTGAAGCTGCATCCGCTGAAGCTCAGGCAACCTATGATGCTCTAAGTGCTGAGGCTGCAGAGCTTCTTGCAGCTGAAGAAGAGGCTGCTCGTCAGGCAGCAGAGCAGGCTGCTCGTGAACAAGAAAGCGCTAATAACTCAAACTCTAATTCTGGTTCGAACTCCGGTTCTTCGGCAAACAACGATAAAGTTCAAACCGTAACTGGCAACATTGTTGTAGATCGTGCTTATGCTCAGCTTGGCAAGCCTTATGTATGGGGTGCTGCTGGTCCTAATTCCTTTGACTGTTCTGGCTTGGTTGGCTATTGTATCACCGGCGTTTACGGCAACCATTGGTGTACCACTTACACTATGGCTAATTGGACCCGCGTTTCCAATCCACAGCCAGGAGACTTTGCTTTAAGCAGAACTCACACAGGTGTTTATATTGGTGGCGGCATGATGATTCATGCTCCTCATACAGGTGACGTAGTAAAGATTGGTCCTGTACAGTCAAGCATGTGGTATGTTCGCTACTAAGCAGCGCTACAAATAGCAACGAAAAAAGCATTGGGGTTTATCGCCACAATGCTTTTTCTTACTACCGTTTACACCGCATTAAAACTACTTGGGCGACCCGCTTGTGTTTTAGGTTAGAGTGATGATACTAGAATGCACGTATCGGTTATTAAGCAGGCGTGCTGTTTTAGAAATGACCATCCTTGAAAAAGGATATTTATAGAGAACGAAAGGCTGATGAGAAATGCCACATATTGGACCAGTTGGTCTTGTTGAGATCGGTATCATTCTTTTAGTGGTGCTTATTATTTTTGGCCCTAAAAATCTTCCAAAGCTTGGTACTGCTATTGGCAAGGCGGTAAAGAACCTCCGCGAAGGAGTGGGAAGCACCAAGAAAGCTGCCGAAAAGAAAGTTGCTGAGGCTACTGCAGAGGCAGATAAGAAGCCAGCTCCTGCCTCCGAAGAAAAACCAGCAGTTGAAGAAACTGTTGTAGAGGAAGTTGAAGTTGTAGAAAAGCCAAAGCCAAAGTCTGAGGCATAAAAAATACAAGAGCATGTTATGACTCCTACACGTAAATTATTTGTGGGAGTCTTGCTTATTTTTGAGAATGGTTTATTCTGCCAAATCGAAACAAAATATCAGGTTTAGTTTTGAAGTTCTTCGCTGAGAAGCGGGACTTCTTTCGTGTTGTAAAAAGCCGTTAGGCTTTGACTGACATCCGAGGGAGAAAAATGGAAAGCAATTACATCCTTACTCAGGAAGGCAAGCAGAAGCTTGAAGAGGAGCTTCACTACTTGGAAACCGAAAAGCGTGCAGAAATTGGCGAACGCATTCGTGTAGCTCGTGAATTCGGCGACATTTCCGAGAACTCTGAATATGATGATGCAAAGAACGAGCAGGGCATGATGGAAGCTCGTATTGCTGAAATCAATCACATCTTGTCTGAGGCAACTGTTGTTGATACCCCTAAGAAATCTTCTCGCGTAAACATTGGTAGCAAGGTAACCGTTACCATGAATGGTGCTGAGCGCGTATTTACCATTGTAGGTGCTGCTGAAAGCAACGCTGCAGAGGGTAAGATTTCAAATGAGTCTCCTGTTGGCGCAGCTCTTCTTGGTCGCAAAAAGAACGAGCAGGTAACCGCAACGGGCCCTACTGGTCGTGTTATTGAAATGACTATTCTTAAAATTGAACACTAAACGTACCACTCTTTTCTAGGAATAAAAGTAATGACAGAAGAAGCAAAGAATATTGAGGTTGTAGAAGACGACCCTATTAAAGTTCGTCTTGCAAAGCGCGAGGCTTTGATTGCCGCTGGGAAAAACCCTTATGGCGGCGCGTATGAGTACACTCATCATATTTCCGAACTTGACGAGTTGTATGCCCATTTGGAAGACGGACAAAATACTGAAGATCGCGTAAAAGTTGCAGGCCGAATTATGGCAAAGCGCGTCCAGGGCAAAATCGTATTTATGGAACTTATGGACAGCACTGGTCGTATACAGCTTTTCTGTCGCATTAATGCTCTTGGCGAAGAGGTATTTGCTGCACTTAAAGATTTAGACGTTGGTGACTGGATGGGTGCTGAAGGCACCATGATGCGAACTCGCCGTGGTCAGCTTTCAGTTGCAGTGGATGGCTATGAGCTACTTTCAAAGTCTCTTCGTCCTTTACCTGAGAAATTCCACGGTTTGGCAGACAAGGAAACTCGCTATCGTCAGCGTTATGTTGACTTGGTAGTTAATCCTGAAGTTCGCGATACCTTTACTAAGCGTTCAAAAGTAGTATCTGCTATTCGTCATTACATGGAAGAGCAGGGCTTCATTGAAGTTGAGACCCCATTCCTTCATTCAATTATGGGTGGCGCAAATGCAAAGCCATTTATCACTCACTTTAATGCTCTTGATCGTGACTACTTCTTGCGTATTGCAACCGAGCTTCCTTTGAAACGATTGCTTGTTGGCGGTTTTGAAAAGGTTTTTGAAATTGGCCGTCAGTTCCGCAACGAAGGCATGGATCCATTCCATAATCCTGAGTTCACAACCATGGAAGCATATCAAGCATTCTCTGACCTTGATGGCATGATGGACTTAACTCAAGGTTTTGTTCAGGCAGCTGCTATGGAAGCATGCGGTACTTTGCAGGTTACTTATCAAGGTCAGGAAATTGACCTTTCTGGACAATGGCCTCGCCGTACCATGGTTAGCCTTGCTTCTGAATATGCAGGAGAAGAAGTATCTATGGACCTCTCCCGTGAAGAATTGGTTGCTATTCTTGAAAAGAATGGCGGTCATGCCGAGGCAAGCATGGGTAAGGGCAAGCTTATTGCTGAGATTTTCGAGGCAGTAGCTGAAGATAAACTTATCCAGCCAATCTTTGTTACGGAGCACCCTTTAGAGGTTTCTCCATTGGCAAAGAAGATGCCTAATAACCCAGACTTTACTCAGCGTTTCGAACTCTTTATTACTGGTCATGAGTTTGCAAATGCGTTTGGAGAATTAAACGACCCAGTAGACCAAGCTGAGCGCTTCCGTGCTCAGCTTGAGGCAAAAGATTTGGGCGATGATGAAGCTATGGGCTTCGATGATGACTACATTCGTGCGCTTGAATATGGTATGCCTCCTGCTGGTGGTGTTGGTATTGGCATTGATCGATTGGTTATGCTTCTTACCGATTCAGCTACCATTCGTGACGTGCTCCTCTTCCCACACATGCGTGAAGAGGCAAAATAAGTAACCAGATGAAAAGAGAAGCTTATGCGTAAAGATGAATTAGATGCTTTAGTAAGCAGTATTTCACGAAACTACGATGAGTCCGACGAAATCTTTTTCGCTAAACCAGGCCGTCATTTCCCTCGTAGGTCTGCCATTATTAAGATGATTAAGGACATTCGCGTAGTAATGTTTCCTGGATACTTTGGTGATGAAGGCATTTCAGGAAGTTCGCCTGAATACTTCATTGGCGACACGTTAGCACGCATCAACAATACGTTAAGAATTCAGCTTCGTGAAGCGTTCTTGTTCCGTGATGGCGACACTTTGTCTGAAAAGGAAATTGAAGAGCTTGTTGATGTAACAGCAACTGATTTCATGAATAAGCTTCCTGAAATTCAAAACACTTTGATGAAGGACGTGCAGGCTGCTTTTGACGGAGACCCTGCTGCAGAGAGTAAAGAAGAAATCATTCTTACTTACCCAGGAACCTTTGCTATTTTTGTTCATCGCTTAGCTCACGAGTTGTATGTTCACAAGGTTCCTTTGATTCCTCGCCTTATGTCTGAGTATGCTCATTCCAATACGGGCGTAGACATCAATGCTGGCGCTGAAATTGGTGAATACTTCTTTATTGATCATGCAACGGGTGTAGTAATTGGAGAAACCACGAAAATTGGAAAGCACGTTAAGGTGTACCAGGGCGTAACCTTAGGTGCGCTCTCAACCCGTAAGGGTCAGTTGTTGAGTGGTGTTAAGCGTCATCCAACCATTGAGGATAACGTAACAATCTACTCTAATGCTTCTGTTCTTGGTGGAGAGACCGTAGTAGGAGAAGGCTCAATTATTGGCGGCGGTGCTTTCGTTACTGAATCAGTGCCAAAGAATGCGCGCGTAAGCAATAAGGTAGAGGTAAGCGTTAAAGAATCTAAGCCTCGCCCAGAAGCTTCGTTTGAGACGCTTTCATAAGTAAATTTGCTACATTCTTCAGGGAATATCTTTTTTGTTTTACGAAAGGAAGATACATGAAAATTGCTTTCTTCCCACAGTGTATGGTTGATATGTTCTATCCAGAAGTGGGACAAGCTGCAGTTCGTGTTCTTGAGCGTTTAGGGTGTGAATTGACGCTTCCTAAAGATCAGGTTTGCTGCGGACAGCCTCTTTTGAACGCGGGCTATAGCGAAGAATCCCTTCCTCTTATGAAGAACATTGTTGATTCTTATGAGCAGTTTGACACTATTGTTGCTCTGACTGGTTCTTGTGCATATGCAATTAAGCATGATTATCCAGTTTATCTTGGCAATGATCCTGTTTATGGCCCAAAGGTAGAAGAGCTCTCAAAGCGCATTTATGAATTCACTGAGTTTATTGTTGATGTGCTGGGAGTAACCAACTTAGGCGCACAGTTTAAGGGAAAAGTAACTCTTCACAAGAGTTGCCATATGACACGCATGTTGGGCGTCGAAGAGCCTCCACTTAAGTTGCTTGAAGCGGTTGAGGGCCTTGAGTATATCGAAATGAAAGCAGCAGATAGGTGCTGTGGCTTTGGCGGTATCTTCTCTGTTAAAGAGCCTGAAATTTCCGAACAGATGGTTCGCGAAAAATGCAAAAACATTATTGAGTCTGGCGCTGATGTTGTTACCGGTTGTGACCAGGCGTGTCTCATGAATATTAAGGGTTGCCTTGATCGCATGGCAACTGAAGGCGAGTTGCCTCGTCCTATTAAAGTACTTCATATTGCTCAGATTCTTGACAGTAGGGAGGGTAGGTAACTATGGCAACAACTCCGGTTATTTACGATGATGCTCCTTTGCGAGAAAAAGTTCGTAAGGCATTAACGGACGACTTTAAACATAATGCAATCATGACTGCTCAGGATACTATTGTGGGCAATAGAGATAAGCAAGCTCAGGCTAATCCTCTTTGGGAAGAACTGCGGGGAGAAGCGGGCTATATTCGCACTCACGTGCTTGAGAATCTTGACTATTACATTAAAGAGTTTGCTACAAACGCACAGAAGGCAGGAGCACAAGTGTACTTTGCTCCAGAAGACACTGATGCGGTTGAAATTGCGTTAGACATTTTTGAAAAGCATGCGGCAAAGAGCTGCGTAAAGTCGAAATCAATGGTTACTGAAGAAGTTGGTTTAAACGAATACCTTGAAAAGCACGGTATCCATGCTATTGAAACCGACTGCGCGGAAAACATCTTGCAAACTGCAGGGGATAAACCTTCTCACATTGTTGTTCCTGCTCTTCACTTTAATCGTGATTCTATTCGTGATCTGTATCGTGAAAAGAAGGGATATGAAGGCAGTAATTCCCCTGAGGAAATCACCAAGTTCCTTCGCTCTAACCTTCGTGAAGAATTCCTCAATGCCAAGATTGGCGTAACTGGTTGCAATTTTGGCGTTGCTGAAACCGGTTCTTGTACTTTGGTGACAAATGAAGGTAACGCTCGTATGGCAACTACGGTTCCAGAGGTCCAGATTGTTCTCATGGGCGCAGAACGAATTGTTCCTGATTTGCGTTCGCTAGACACCATGGTTTCCTTATTGGTTCCAAGTGCGGTAGGTTCCAAGATTACCTCCTCTTTCAGTGTTAATACCGGTGCTGCAAAAGAAGGAGAAGCAGACGGGCCTCAAGAAGTTCACATTATCATGGTGAACAACGGCCGTAGTGATATTTTGGGCAGCGAATTTAAAATGATGCTTCGCTGCATCCGTTGTGGCGCATGCATGAATAATTGCCCAGTATACCGTCATATTACTGGTCATGGATATGGTTCTATTTACCCTGGTCCAATGGGCGCTGTTTTAACGCCACTTCTTGAAGGATATGATGCTGCGGGTGATTTGCCTTACGCTTGCTCATTGTGCGGCGCCTGTGATGACATGTGTCCAGTACGCATTCCTCTTCATGAGCTTATCCATCAACATAAGCTAAATCTTGTTAAGGAAGACCATCCTTCCTTACCAGAAAAGGAGGCATTTAAAGCGGCCTCACGCGTGCTTTCTAATCGCGTTTCCTATGATATTGCTACTAAGACCGGTGCTTTAGGTATGAAGGTTATGGGTGGCAAGTATGGCTCCCTTGGTCCTGGCACTGCGTGGATTCCTGTTCTTAAAGGATGGACAGGCTCTCGTGACTTTGACTTGTTGGCAACCGAGCGCTTCCGTGATTGGTTTAAGAATCATGAAGTAACTCCTGTAGAAGCACCAAAGAAGGGAGGCGCTGAATAATGGCTGGCGTAACTCTTGACGAATTCCTGAAACCATTTTCTGTAGCATTAGGTCGTTGTGAGCCTGCAGAAGAAATTGAAGGAATCAACACGCAGGATTCTGTTCAGTTTATTGTTGCTCGCTCCCAAACTCCAGAGCAAATTGTAGCTACCTTTATTGAGGAAGCGGCAAAAATTGGCGTACAGGTTCATGCTTGTTCTGAAGATACTCTCGCTTCAACAATTGCGTTAACCGTAAAAGAACTTGATCCAAACAATAAAACAGTCCTTTTTGCTTCCACAGAAGAGGCAAATAGCTGTGACTTGGTAAATGCTTTTAAGCAACAAGGCTTAGAGCCTGTAGCGTGGGATCCATCAAAGGGTCGTGAGGCAATTCAGGAAGCAGCAACCTATGATGCTGGCGTTACGTTTGCGTATGGCGCTATTGCAGAGACTGGATCACTTGTTCAGTGTACGAGCAAAGAATCGGGCAGAAGCGTTTGCACTATTCCTTCATGCCATGTTGGTGTTGTTCGTCGTTCTAAGGTGTATGCTCGCATGGGTCAAGCACTCGATGCTATTAAGGAAGAGTATCAAGGCGCTATGCCTTCAAACATTTCGGTAATTAGTGGTCCTTCTGCAACTGCAGACATTGAATTGGTTCGCGTGGTGGGTGTTCATGGTCCTGTACATACCGCAATTGTAATGATTGAGGATTAAACACCGAGAGAATAACTAAAACATAAGAACAACCGCGGGAAGCCAACATGCTACCCGCAAAAAAGGGAGCCGTTTTGGCTCCCTTTTTTCGTCCTGAACCAAGAAAGAAACGGGAACTATTATGGGTAGAGAGAGCTAACTTAGATATTGGGGAATCATGAGAAATAGTTGGTATGGCTATGCTGTGGCTATGCGAGTTTCTCAATAAGAGATTGAGATAAGAACTGTCTTTCTTAGAGGATAAAAAGGGCTCATAGGACAAAAAAAGAGTGTTCCGAAGAACACTCTTATGATTGCATCTTATCTCCGCCTTGAACTTAGACGACCAATCTAGGTCAGCTCAAGACGGAGATGAGTACGTTTAATGATTAAGGAATCATGAAGTTTAAGCAGGTTGCGAAGAGGAAGATCACGATACCTAAAGCAACCAACATACCAATGGACCAAGGAAGCATGGTCTTGAAGAGCTTAGATTCGCTTTGACCAGTAGCAACAGCGGCAATAGCTAAGGTCTGAGGTGAAATCATCTTACCGGTAACGCCACCCATGGTGTTAGCCGCCAAGAACAAGTCAGAGGAAATGTGGGAGTATGCAGGGTTTGCATGAGCAGCTTCTGCCTGCAAACTGGAGAACAATGCGTTTGCAGAGGTGTCTGAACCAGTAACCGCAGTACCAACCCAACCAAGTAATGGTGAAACAAACGCAAAGAAGATTCCGGTGCCTGCAAGGAACTGACCAATGGAAATAGTCTGACCAGAGAAGTTCATTACGTAAGCAAGGGAAAGAACGCAGGTAATAGTAAGAATGGTGTAACGCATACGATAGATTGAGCGAGGAAGTTCTAACATTGCGTCACCAAAACCAAGTTTGAACTGGCCCTTTCCATTGAAGATTGTGTAGCAAAGGGAAGTAATAACGCCAGCAATAACAATCAAGGTGCCACAGTTAGATAGCCAATTGAAGTTAAATACGGTTCCAGGATTCTTGCCTAGGTAGTTCAAAACAAGAGATTGAACGGTGCCGTCAGCGAGAATCATGGTTAAGCCTGGCCATGGGATCTTGATGTCCGTTACGCTCAATGGAAGAACAGTCTTTGCAAGAGCAAAAATAACCACAACAACAAAGTAAGGCAATACGCACATCCAAGTGCGAGATGCGGTTAAGCCTGAAGAGGCATTTTCTTCGCGAGGAGGAAGGTTATAACGTTCACGAATTCCATCAACACCACGAAGCTTCCAAACACGAAGGAAGAGAACAGATACTGCGAAAGATACTAAAGCAGCAATAACATCGGTAAGTTCGTATGCGAAGAAGTTAGAAACTGCCCACTGAGTAATACCGAAGGAAGCGCCAATAATCAAAGCTGGTACCCAGCAGTCTTTAACGCCTTTTTTGCCGTCTAAAACAATGCAGATAAGCAAAGGAACAATAAATGCAAATAATGGAGCAATGTGTCCAACAATCTGAGCAACATGCATAGCAGTAGCGGTTGCGCCTGCTTCGCCAGGTGCCATAGCACCAGCAGTAGTAATTGGAATTGCAACTGCGCCGAATGCTACTGGTGCAGTGTTTGCCATGAGAACAGTCATTGCTGCACGGAGTGGTGGAACACCAAGTGCGAGAATCATTGTTGCGGTAATAGCAATTGGCGCACCAAAGCCTGCAAGTGCTTCCAGCAAAGCGCCAAAACAGAACGCAATGAGGATGGCCTGGAGGCGAACGTCACCGCCACCAATGCTGTCGAAAAGCTTTCGAAGGTCTTCGGATCTTCCTGATTTAACAGTGATCTCGTAAAACCAAACTGCCGCAACAATAATGAAGCAAACAGGGAAGAGGCCATATGCTGCACCTTGGGATGCACTGAAGAGTGTTAAATCAACAGGCATTTGGAATCCAATGATTGCAACAAGAATGGATGCTACTAATGCAATGATTGCAGAAGAATGAGCCTTGAGCTTAACGCCTAAAAGGCAGACAAAGAATACAAGAAGAGGTACACAAGCAACAAACGCGCTCAGAGCGAGGTTGCCTGCTACAGGGTCGATAACCGCTTGGAACACGATCGACTCCTTTCCTGATCACACAGAGGGATGGTTACATAAGTAGTCTGATTGTAGGGGGACAGTAAATTTTTTATAAAAAGTTTCAAGTAAACGGCTTAAATAAAGAGTGTATGGGTAGAAGAAAGCTCGTTGTGGTTTAGCCTGATAAAGTAGCGTTTTTTAAATGGAAAAATGGGGGCAAAAAACGGAGCAAATAAGGAATGGTTAAAACCGAAAATGTTAAAAGGCTGTGCGTTTTTTGCCTAAAATAGCTCGGCTAATCCCTTTTTCTGCTTTACTTGATAAAATTCATCTTTGAAAAACTAAAAGAGAGATAGATCTCACAAGAGATTTTTTCTCGATTCAACCTATGGAAAAGGGAGGTTTGCGCAGATGTCTTTCGATAAATTCACAGACAAGGCGCGCAAAGTGCTCGTTATGGCTCAGGAAGAGGCTCGTCAGCTTCAGCAGTCGTACGTTGGCACAGAACATATTCTTTTGGCTATTCTCAAAGAAGAAGACGGCATGGCTTCTTCAGCTCTTGAATCCTTGGGAGCTTCCTACGAGGCAACGCTTGTTGCAGTGCGTCAGGTAATAACCGTAAATGAAGAAGCTGATGTGGTTGGCCACTTGAGTTTTACGCCACGAGTAAAGCGTGTGTTGGAAAACGCTCTTCGTGAAGCAATGCAGATGGGTCAAAGCTATATTGGCACCGAGCACCTGCTTTTGGGTATTGTGCGCGAAAATGAAGGCACCGCTATTGAGGTGTTGTCACGCATGGGAATATCGGGCGAAGCAATTCGTGGCGCTTTGAAGGATATGGTTGGCCAAGCACCTGTTTTTGCGGGCTCAAATATTTTTGATGGAGGCTCTCAAACTTCCGACAGCCTTTTGAAGGAGTTTGGTACTGATTTGACCAATAAAGCTCTTCGCGGCAAACTTGACCCTGTTATTGGTCGTGCGGGAGAGATTGAACGCATTATGCAAATTCTTTCTCGTAGGCAAAAAAATAACCCGCTTATTTTGGGTGAACCAGGCGTTGGCAAAACGGCTGTTGTTGAAGGTCTTGCTCAGTTAATCGTAGCTGATCAAGTACCTGATATTTTGCGCAATCGCAGGGTAATTACACTTGATATCTCTGCGTTAGTTGCGGGCTCAAAGTATCGTGGTGAGTTCGAAGATCGTTTAAAGAAAGTGCTGAACGAAGTTCAGGAAGCAGGAGACATCATCCTCTTCATTGACGAAATTCACACCCTTATTGGTGCTGGTGCGGCAGAAGGCTCGGTTGACGCTGCTTCTATTTTGAAGCCACCGCTAAGCCGTGGCGAAATCCAGGTTATTGGCGCTACAACGTTGGAAGAATATCGCAAGCACTTAGAAAAGGATGCTGCATTCGAGCGCAGGTTCCAAACTCTTACTGTGAAAGAGCCTAACGAAGATCAGGCTGTTCGTATTTTGGAAGGCTTGCGTGATAGATATGAAAAGCACCATCGTGTTCATTACACCGATGAGTCTTTAAGAAGTGCTGTAAGCCTTTCTTCTCGGTACATTCAGGACCGCTTCTTGCCAGACAAAGCAATTGACGTTATTGATGAAGCGGGTGCTCGTATGCGCATTCGCAATATGATTCTTCCTGAAGAAATTCAAAAGATTGATGATGAACTGCGAAGTGTTCGTATTCAAAAAGAAGACGCAGTTGCTTCTCAAGACTTTGAAAAAGCGGCATCGTTGCGTGATAAAGAAACTACTTTGGCAAACAAGAGAAAAGAAGCGCAGAAGAACTGGGAAACTGAGAACAATAAGGTAATTAACGAAATTAAAACCGAAGATATTGCCGATGTTATTTCTATGACAACAGGCGTTCCTGTTTCTAGCCTCACCGAAGCTGAAGCAGAAAAACTCCTTCGTTTGGAAAGCGTGTTGCACGAGCGCGTTGTTGGTCAGGATGAAGCAGTAGTTGCGCTTTCGAAAGCAATTCGCAGAAGTCGTGCTGGTTTGAAAGATCCAAAGCGTCCTGCCGGCTCTTTCATTTTCTTAGGTCCATCGGGTGTGGGCAAAACTGAGCTTTCTAAAGCTTTGGCTGAGTTCTTGTTTAACAGCGAGCGCGCATTGCTTTCTTTTGACATGAGTGAATACATGGAGAAGCATGCAGTATCTCGCTTGATTGGCTCTCCTCCAGGCTATGTAGGATTTGACGAAGGTGGCCAGCTTACTAAGGCAGTTCGCCAGCGCCCTTATTCGGTTGTTTTGTTTGACGAAATTGAGAAAGCTCATCCTGATGTTTTCAATATTTTGCTTCAAATTCTTGAAGAGGGAAGGCTTACTGACTCACAGGGAAGAACGGTTGATTTCCGTAACACGGTAATCATTATGACTTCCAATGTTGGCGCTCGCGAAATTACGAAAACAGCACCATTGGGCTTTACCTCTAACGATGATGGCGGCATGAATGATGACGAGATCAAATCTCGTGTGATGACGGAAGTTAAGAAACTCTTCCGCCCTGAATTCTTGAACCGTGTTGACGAAATCATTGTATTCAAGAGCCTTACTCGTGATGAAATTGTTCAGATTGTTGATTTGATGATTGCAGATTTGCGCGATCGTTTGATTGAGCAGAACATGAGCATTACGATTACCCCTGCTGCGGCAAAGATTATTGCGGAAGAAGGAACCGATTTAACCTTTGGAGCTCGTCCTTTGAGAAGGGCAATTCAGCGCATGTTGGAAGACCCTATTTCCGAGCAGTTGCTTGAGGGAATTTGGACAAGTGGTTCCATCATTGATGTTGATGCTGCGAGCGAAGAGAAAAAGCCTTCTGTGGGCTTTGATGTTTCGGCTGATAGCAGCAAAGAAAACACCGAGAAGAGCAATGAGAATAATGAATCTCGGACCGAAAAGAAAGAAATCCGCGTAGGAAAGCTCGTGTTTAAGCAGGGTGAAGGCTCTATTCCTGCACCACGCAAACGAGATACCATTGCAGCTGAAGCGGAGCTTCTTTTGAGCGATAGCTACGATTTGGGAAATGCGGGATTATCTGCGCCAAGTGGTTTCGGCGGTTCGAGCTCGGGAGCAGCTTTCTAAAACGCCTACTCACGCAAGCGGCAGCAAACGAGTCCCACTTCGGCTAGTTTTGAAAAGAATATGAACGGGTTAATGAGAGTTTTTCTTGTTAGCCCGTTTTCTTTTACCTGTTCGCTTTATCAGAGTAAATCTCTTATGTGTTTTTGCTAAAATTAAAGCTGTGACGGTGCAAACTGCCACATAACAGCCCGCTTTCTGTAACCATTCTCTTTGGTTACTTTAATACTGTAAGGTGCGTGAGAACCCATGAGCGCTCAATCATTAGATCCTGTATTTACTGCTTCAGCATTAAATGACGTTATCGAGGCTTTGAATGAGTCTCCGTTGGTTCCCGTTGAGCTTGCCCAAAGAATTACAGGTCGTGTTGATAAAAAGCCAAAAACCGCTGCCATTATTCTTGCAGGAGGCTCGGGAGAGCGCTTTGGTCATGAGGGCGGAAAACAGCTTGTTGAATTAGCGGGCATGCCTATGCTTACTCGTTCTGCGGCGTCGTTTGATGCCGTTGGTGATGTGGGATTAATCGTAGTGGTTTGTCCTGAAAACCGAAAGGATGAGTATTTCTCTAAAGCAATTGAACCATTTCCATTTGTAACTCCTATTGTGTTTGCGCCGGCAGGTTCTATTCGTCAGGAATCAGCTTTTTCTGGCTTAGAGTATGTACCTGAGGAATTTGAATATGTTGCACTTCATGATGGAGCTCGTCCTTTAGTAACTCCAGGTCTTATTAGTCACGCAATTAGTACCTTGAAGGGAAATATTGATTGCGATGGTGTGGTAGTAGGACATCCTTCTGTTGACACCTTAAAAGTTGTTGAAGACGGAGTTATTGTAGGAACGCCTGATAGATCAGTATTCTGGAATGCGCAAACTCCTCAGATATTCCGTTCGGGTATTTATCGACGTGCTCATGCTGCTGCCCTTTCCGATGGTTTTGTGGGAACTGATGACTCTTCCTTGATTGAACGTTTGGGAGGTCAAGTTCTTGTAGTTGAAGGCAAGCGTGACAATCTAAAACTTACTGTTCCTGAAGATTTCCTTCTTATTGAAGCCGCAATCAAGCTTCTTAATAAAATGCGTGAAGAAATGAAGGGTGAAGAATAAGTGGAGCCAAGAACAATTCCAGAACATATTGCAATCACAAAAATTGGTCTGGGATATGACGTCCATGCCTTTGCTCCTGACAGAAAGCTTATCTTAGGGGGCGTTGATATCCCTCATTTTCAGGGTTTGGATGGCCATTCAGATGCAGACGTGTTAGCGCATGCAATTGCCGATGCGCTCTTAGGAGCAGTTCGCGGGGGAGATATTGGAAAGCTTTTTCCCGATACTGACCCTAAATATAAGGGTGCAAATTCTCTACTTCTCCTAGAAGAGGTTGCCCGCTACGTTCGTGCTCAAGGGTATGAAATTGTTGACATTGATAGTGTTATTGCGGCTCAAGCACCAAAATTGTCTCCTTATCGTGATCAAATGAGAAAAAACCTTGCAGAAGCATGCCATATTCCTGTTGAGAATATTGGCGTTAAAGCAACTACCACCGAACATCTTGGTTTTGAAGGCCGTGAAGAGGGCATTTCTGCTCAGGCAGTAGCTTTAGTTGTTCGATGTTGTTAGAGCGGTCTGCTCTCGTTTTGTTATATAGAGATAGAGCAGAGGGGTAAACCTTTCATAGTTTGCCCCTCTTTTTATATTCCAGTACGTTAAACTAAGGCAGATATTAGAAAATAGGTCTGCACTTACTAATAGTGAGGAAAAAACCATGATCAGATTGTATGACACCAAATCTCGTGAAAAGCGTGACTTCGTTCCTGTTAATGGCAACAAGGTAGGCATGTATGTTTGCGGCCCAACCGTATATAACTATATCCATATCGGCAATGCACGTACCTTCATTTCTTTTGACACAATTCGTCGTTATTTAATGTTTAGAGGATACGACGTAACGTTCGTTCAGAACGTAACTGACGTGGATGACAAAATCATTAATAAAGCCCGTGAAGAAGGTCGCACCGCTGCAGAGGTTGCTCAAGAATTTACCGAGGCATTTATTGAAGATATGCGTGCGGCAGGTGTTCTTGACCCAGATATTCGACCAAAAGCAACGGAAGAGATTGACACCATGATCAATCTTGTTCAGAAGCTTATTGATAAAGGCCATGCTTATGAGGTTGACGGAGATGTTTACTTTGCAGTTCGCTCGTATGACGGCTATGGTCAGCTTTCAGGCAGAAATATTGATGAAATGGAAACTGGTCATCGTGAGCTTCGCGCAGACGGTCAGGGCTTAGAAGATCGCAAGCGTGATCCGTTGGACTTTGCGTTGTGGAAAGCTGCAAAGCCAGGCGAACCAAGCTGGACTTCTCCTTGGGGCGAAGGTCGTCCTGGTTGGCACATTGAATGCTCTGCTATGTCGGAAAAATATCTCCACTTGCCATTCGATATTCACGGTGGTGGTGCTGACTTAGCATTCCCTCATCATGAAAACGAGCGTGCTCAGTCTGAGGCAGCTTGTGGTTGCACCTTCTCAAACTATTGGATGCATGGCGGCATGCTTCAAATTAATTCCGAGAAGATGTCGAAGTCTTTAGGAAACTTCTTGTTGTTGCGTGACGTGTTAAAAACAACTAAGCCTGCTGTTTTGCGTATGCTTATGTTGCAAACTCACTATCGCAGCCCACTTGATTTTTCCGATGAGCGCCTCAAGGAAGCTGAAGCAGCGCTTTGCCGTGTTTCTAACTGTATTAAGAACATTAGCTGGATTATTCAAAATCCTGCCGCTGAAGCAAACGAGTGGGACCGTGATGGCTATGCTCGTGCATACACTGCTATGCGCAAGGGTTTTATTGAAGCTATGGACGATGACTTCAATACGGCAGGTGCACTTGGTTGTATTTTTAGCTTTATTGCTGAAGCGAACACCATTTTGCAGGATGCTCAGATTGCTGCCGAGGAAATTGAAAGCCTTCAGGTAAGCATTGATTCTATTATTGAGTTAATGGGAGTTTTGGGTATTACTCTTGAGTGCGATGAGTGCAACTGCGCTGAAGATGCAGACGAATTAGTTGTTTTGGCAAACAAGTTCACAGGTTCATGCTTAACTTCTGCCCAGGAAGCAACTATTGCTTTGCTTGAGAGGCGCGCTTCTGCTCGTAAGGAAAAAGACTTCGCAACTGCTGATGCGATTCGTGATGCGCTGACTGAGTTGGGCTATATGATTGAAGATACTCCACAGGGTGCTCGCTTATCAAAAAATGACTAAGTGTGTATTGATTTAGCTAAATTACACCGAAAGTAAGCAAACGGCCTATTTAGAAATACAGCCGGAAGGTCAACCTGGCACTAGAATGCGATAGCTCAGAAGAAAAGGCGAGAAGAAAAATAACTGAATAGCTTAGACTCTTAAAGGGAATACCAACTAGCGCCAGGCGTATTTCTTTCCTTTATCAAGAAGCTTTTGGTAAATACGAGCGGCGATCCAAGGCTCGGTTGAAGCGCGGCAGACCTGGTCGAGCTCGATCCATGCAACGCCGCTGTTTTCTTCCTCGTTTTTCTGTAACTGAGAAGATTCATCTGCAAAAGCAAGGAAGGTCACGTTGAGATGAAGGTGGGAGCTTACATACTCACCATTCTTTTCGTGGCCATCAACTGTCAGTATTTCTAAAGAGAGCAGGTTACTTTCGCTTTCTGGATTAGGCTTTTCGCACAGAGAATTGCAAACCGCTCCCGTTTCTTCATGCAGTTCTCGAAGTGCTACTTCTTTGAGATTGGTGCACCCATCAGCATGACCGCCAATCCAAGACCACGAGTTGTAGATATTGTGATACACCATAAGAGCTTTAGTCTTTTGAGCGTTGAGAGTCCAGATAGAACAAGTAATGTGAGCTTGCTCTTTGCGGGTAAAGACGTCTTTTCCTGAAGAAAGATGGGCTAAGAAAAGCTCTTTGTCTCTTTTCTCCTGCTCATTAAAAGGGATAAACGCTTCGATATCCTCAATAAGGCTCTGAATTTCGATACGCTTCATAAGTTAGTCTTCTTCTCTGAGGTCGGGAAGATATTCTCCTGCAGCTGCTTTTTCAATAACCTGTTTGAGCTGGTCAAAGCCTGTTCCTTTTTCGCTTGAGCAAACAACAAGCTCAATTTCTTTTGGCAGATTAAGCTGCTTTCGGATAGCAGCCTTTTGTTTGTTGGCAACATTGTTGCTTACTTTATCTGCTTTAGTGAGGCAAACAACAAAAGGAAGACGGCAGGCTAAAAGGAATTCAATCATCTGTTCGTCAAGCTTTGTTGCAGGGTGGCGGATGTCAATAAGAGATACCACTAAAGCATAGTAGCGATACTGATCAAAATATCCTTCAATCATTTCAGACCAGCGAGCCTTTTCGCTTTTAGCAACTTTTGCATAGCCATAGCCAGGTAAGTCGATGAAATCCACTTCGTCGTTAGTGAAGAAATTTACCGTACTTGTTTTTCCAGGAGTTGAGGAAACTTTTGCAAGCTTCTTACGGTTGAAAAGACGGTTTATGAGGGAAGACTTACCCACATTTGAGCGTCCAACAAAAGATATTTCGGGACGTTTTGATTCGGGAATTTGAGAACTGGTGCCGTAAGCGCCACAGAATTTTACTTGGTTGTAGTTCATATCACTCTGTTTCTCGAATGGGTGCGGATAGCTGCGTTATAACTGCGGATGGTTGCGTTATAACTAAAGGGAGCAAAATGATGAGCTCACTTTGAATTCTTAGCTAGGTCTTTTGTTTATTTCATAATACCTGATACAAAAAACCAGCTCTTAGGGATAATACACTAAATAGGAAAAACACTAATTAATACCTATGAATGAGCCCCTTGGTAAGGTGAGGATATATACGTGGACGCAGTACAGTTAGAACAAGAATTTATAGGCTTTTTGGGCGGTAATAGTTTGGCGAAGCTTATTGCTGCCGCTATCTTGGTGGTTACCATTGCAGTCATTACTCACCTGGCAGTAAAGTGGCTCAAACGCATTATGAATAAAGAAGACTCGCGCATTCCTCAGAGTTCGTTTCTTCTCAACTTGCTCCGATTTACCTTTTGGGCTGTTGGCTTGTCTTTCATTATGAATGCCTGTTTTGGCGTTGACATGAATGCGCTCGTTGCTGCACTGGGCGTTGGCGGTATTGCCGTTTCTTTAGGCGCTCAGGAAACCATTGCAAACTTCATTGGAGGCATCCTTATTGTGTTCCAAGGCCTCATTAAGGTGGGGGACAACATTCAAGTAGGCAGCAATAAGGGTGTTGTCCAAGATATTGCATGGCGCCATACCACTATTAAAAACACGCTCGGGGAAACAGTTATTATTCCTAACAGCGTCATCTCGAAAAATTCGGTAGTCCTTCTTCCTGCTGTTGAAAAAGTTATAGTCCATTTCTTTGTGACAACTCCCCGTGATTTAGGGGTTCTTGCCAAGGAAGTTGAAGATCGCACGCATAAAGTGGCGGATCACCTTGCTGAAGTTGCTATTGACCCAAAGGTGCTCTTTACTGAAATTGGAGAGTCTGGCACAAAAGGAAAAGTTATTGTCACTATTGATGACGCTAATAAGGCCGTTGATGTTGCCGATGCGGTGACTCGTGCCATTGCCCCTTTGGTGTGTGAACCCCAGTCTCGCGTTTCCTCTGAAGAATATCAGCAAGGTCTTGAATTGTTCAAACTTCGTATAAAAAATGACATCGAAGAAACAGCACGTTTAAAAGCAGCCGAAGTTGCAGCAGCTCTTAGTGCAGAGCAGGAACTTGAGACTACTTCCTCGTAATACTTTTGTTAAGATAATACGTTGTGCGTTTAGTCCTTTTTCTGAAGAAGTAGTAGGGAAAACTAAGCGTGTTTGATGAAATGTTAAGGAAAAGACATGACCCAGCATTTGACTGAAAATGAAGTACGTCGCATTGCTACCTATGCACGTATTGGGCTCACTGATGAAGAGATTGGTCCTATGACGCAAGATCTCAACAACATTATTGAGAGCCTTAAGCCTATTACTGAATATGATTTAGAAGGCATTGAGCCTACCTTCCATCCTATTGGAGCTCTTTCCAATGTTATGCGCGAAGATGAGGAAGAGGAAAGCTTTTCTCAGGAAGTTGCTCTTCAGAATGCGCCAAAACAGCAAGAGGGCTGTTTTTTGATTCCCGCTATTCTTGGTGGAGGTGACGCATAATGGCTTTTGCAAACTTATCGGTTGCAGAAATTCAGGCAGGTCTTCGCAAAGGAGATTTCAGTGCGGTTGAAGTTGCTCAGGATTCTTTGAAACGCATTGAAGAAGTTGATCAGAGCATTCATGCGTTTTTGGAAGTAACAAGTGATCTTGCTTTGCAGCAAGCTGAAAAAATTGATGCGGCACTTGCTCAAGGAACCTTTGATCAGATGGGTGTTCTTGCGGGTGTTCCCGTTGCTTTTAAAGACAACATGAATTTGACGGGAACCCACACAACCTGTTCTTCTCGCATGCTTGAGAATTACGTTTCTCCTTACACTGCTACCTGCGTAAATCGAATTATTGAAGCAGGCGGTATCCCACTTGGTAAGTTAAATATGGACGAATTTGCATTCGGCTCATCAACAGAAACCTCTGCTTTTGGAAAAACCTTCAATCCTTGGGATTTAGAGCGAGTCCCTGGTGGTTCTTCTGGTGGTAGTGCTGCTGCGGTAGCGGCAGGTATGGCAACCATTACCTTAGGTTCAGACACTGGTGGCTCCATTCGTCAGCCAGGAAGTTTCTGCGGCGTTGTTGGTGTAAAGCCAACCTATGGTGTAGTTTCTCGCTATGGTGTAGTTGCTTTCGGAAGCTCTCTTGATCAGGTTGGTCCTTTCTCTCGTAGTGTTGCTGATGCAGCGTTAGCTATGAATGCGCTTGCAGGTAGAGACGTTTTGGATTGCACCAGTCAAAACGTAACCACCGACTTCACGGCAAATCTTGCTGAAGGTGTTTCAGGCATGAAAATTGGTGTTGTTCCTGCATTTATGGAAGCGCAAGGTCTTACTGCTGAAGTAAAAGAAAAAATTGAAGAGGCAATTGACGCGCTCAAGAAGATGGGTGCTGAAATTGTTGAAATTGAGCTTCCAAATGCCCATGCAGCAATCAGTGCTTATTATGTCCTGGGTCCTTGCGAAGCATTTTCTAACTTGGCTCGTTTTGACTCGGTTCGCTATGGTTACTGTGAGCCAGGTCACAAAGACTTAGGCGGTCAGTACGAAGCTTCTCGTTCGGGTGGCTTTGGCCAGGAAGCACGCCGTCGAATTATGTTGGGCAGCTATTTGCTTTCAGCGGGCGTGTACGACAAATATTATTATCCTGCACAGCAGGTTCGCACACTTATCACTCAGGACTATGCTCAGGCATTCCAGAAAGTGGATTGCATTATTGCTCCAGCAGCTCCTCGTACCGCGTTTAAGTTTGGTGAAATCTCTGACCCAACAGAAATGTATCTGTCTGACATGTATACCATTTCAATTAATATTGCCGGCAATGGCGGCATGAGTTTCCCAGTAGGCTTAGGAAAAGAGAGCAATATGCCGGTAGGCGCTCAGCTTATTAGCCCTGCCTTTAAAGATGAGAATATGTTCCGCGTTGCAGCAGCTCTTGAAACCGTTTATGGTCCTGCTCCTGTTGCACCCGCTTTTGATGCAGGAAAGGTAGGTGCATAAACCATGCGTAAGCTTGAAGAGGTATTACAAGATTGGGAAGCAGTTATTGGTCTTGAAGTTCACGCTGAACTTACCACTTTGAAGACCAAGATGTTTTGTGGCTGCAAGTTGGAGTTTGGCGCCGATCCAAATACCCACACTTGTCCAGTTTGTTTAGGCCTTCCCGGTGCTTTGCCTGTTCCAAACAAAGCAGCTATTGAATCTATCTGCTTGGCTGGTCTGGCAACAAATTGTGAAATCGAGAAGCGTTCTATGTTCTATCGTAAGAACTACATGTATCCCGATATGGCAAAGAACTTCCAAACTACACAAGGCCCAGTAGCTTTCTGTATGCGTGGTCATCTTGATTTGAATGTTGATGGCCCTGCTGCAAAGGAACGCTATGAGTATGCTTCAATGAAGCCAGGTGATACGGGTGAAAATATCACCTGCACAGAAGAAGGCTACATTGCTCATATTGGTATCGAGCGCATCCATATGGAAGAAGACGCAGGTAAGATGGTGCACGTTGGAGGCGGAGAAGGACGTATTGCGGGCGCAACTCATTCTCTTGTTGACTACAACCGTGCAGGCACTCCTCTTATTGAGTTGGTAACGCTTCCTGCATTGCGTACCCCTGAAGAAGCACGTTTGTTCATGCAGAAGCTTCGTCAGATTTACTTGGCTATTGGTATTTCCGACTGTTCAATGGAAGAGGGTTCTCTTCGTTGTGATGGCAATGTTTCTTTGCGTCGTCGTGGCGAAGCGAAGTTCGGCACAAAAACAGAGCTGAAAAATATGAACAGCTTTAAGAATCTTCATGATGGTTTGGCATACGAGATTTGTCGTCAGGCAGAGGTTCTTGAAGAAGGCGGTGTTATTTATCAGGAAACCCGTCACTGGGATCCAAGCGCAAAGCGCACAATTGTTATGCGCGTTAAAGAAACTGCCGATGACTATCGTTTGTTCCCTGAGCCAGACTTGGCTCCCTATGACTTGAGCGATGAGTTTATCGAATCAGTACGTGCGAAATTGCCAGAATTGCCTGACCAAAAAGCTGCTCGTTTCTCTGAGAGCTTTGGCCTTTCTGCGTATGACGCTCGTACGCTGGTTGAGCATAGGTATTCTGCAAACTTCTTCGAAGAGTGCATGAAAGAAACGAAAGACCAGGCAAAGCTTGCAAAGCCACTTGCCAACTTGATTACTAACGATATCGCTGCATATTTGAATGCAAATTCAGGCGTTGAGCTTTCCGACACACCTCTTTCGCCAAAGCGTGCAGTTGAGTTGGTATCTCTTATTGCAAGCGACACTATTTCTTCAAAACAGGGAAAAACTGTCTTTGCTGCCATCATGGAAGAAGACAAAGATCCAAGCGTTATTGTTGAAGAAAAAGGAATGAAGCAGGTTTCTGATACGGGAGCTATTGAAGCGGTAGTTGACGCAATTATTGCCGCAAACCCTGCGGAAGTTGCTCGCTATAAAGAAGGAAACACAAAGGTTATTGGCTTCTTTGTTGGTCAGTGCATGAAGGAAATGCGCGGTCAGGGTAACCCTAAACTTATCAACCAGATTCTTGCGAAAAAGCTGAACGAAGCATAAAACACGCTTCAATTACATAACAAAGCATACATGAGGGCTTTTGTGGCCCTCATTGTGTATACGAGGACAGAAGTAAATGGCGTACTTAATTGGTTTTGAAAACGTACATCTAGAATATCCTACTAAAACAGTTTTTGAGAATGTCTCGCTTGGCATCAGTGATGGCGATTGTGTGGGTGTTGTTGGCTGTAACGGCGATGGAAAGTCATCTTTACTTGGGCTTTTTAACCAGAGCGTTACTCCTGATGATGGCCGTGTTTTAAAAAGCCGCGGTGTAGTGATTTCCTCTTTGCTTCAAACTGATAGCTTGGATGACGAAAAAACGGTAGGCGAAAATGTAGTGGGCAGCATACCTGAATATCAGTGGGCTTCAGATGCATCAATTCGCGCCATCATTAATGGTCTGATTTCTGATCTTGATTGGAACGCTTCGGTTTCAACCTTGTCTGGTGGTGAAAGACGAAGGGTAGACCTGGCTCGTGTTCTTATTGAAGATTCCAACGTCTTGTTGCTTGACGAGCCTACAAACCATCTTGATGTGGGTGCTATTAACTGGCTTGCAAATCATTTGAACCAACGCTTTAGAAAAGGCAATGGTGCAATGGTAGTAGTAACCCACGACCGTTGGTTCCTTGATGAAGTGTGCTTGTCTATGTGGGAAGTGCACGATGGTGTTGTAGAACCGTTTGAAGGAGGCTACTCCGCTTATATGGAGCAGCGCGTTGAGCGCGATAGAGTGGCTCGCGTAACCGAACAGCGCCGAAGAAACCTTGCGCGCCGTGAATTGGCATGGCTTTCTCGAGGGGCTCGCGCTCGTTCTACCAAGCCAAAGTTTCATGTCGAGGCGGCAAAAGCGCTTATTGCCGATGAGCCTCCTATTCGCAATAGCGTTGAGCTGAAGCGTGCTGCTGTTTCCCGCTTAGGAAAACAGTGCGTAAGCGTGGAGAATATTTCCTTTTCCTACCAACAAAAGCCCGTATTTTCTAATTTGACCTGGCTTATTGGTCCAGGAGACCGGTTCGGGCTTTTGGGTGTTAATGGCGCAGGCAAGTCAACACTGCTCGATATTGTTCAAGGTAAACTTCTTCCTTCAAAAGGAACGGTAAAAATTGGCAAAACGGTCAAGTTCGCCTTTCTTTCCCAGAAGCTTGAAGAACTTGAAGAGCTCGCCAACGATAGAGTAAAAGAGGTTTTGAGCCGCTATAAATCTCAGTATGTTGTTGAGGGAAAAGTTGTTTCACCGGGCGTTTTGATGGAGCAGCTAGGGTTAGATGCAAAGTATTTAATGGCGCCGGTAAAAACCTTATCGGGCGGTCAAAAGCGTCGCTTGCAATTGATGCTGATTTTGCTTGAAGCTCCTAATGTGTTGATACTCGACGAGCCAAGTAATGACTTAGACACCGACATGATGGTGGCTATGGAAAACGTGCTTGATACGTGGCCAGGAACCTTGATTATCGTAAGTCATGACCGCTATCTTATGGAGCGTGTTACGGACAATCAATACGCCCTTATTGATGGAGAATTGGTTCATTGTCCACGTGGCGTTGATGAATATTTAGAGCTCCTTGAGGAGTCAAGGAAGCAAGCGAACAAAAAGACGTTCCAAGACGTGATTTCTCCAAAGGAAGCAAAGCTTGCAAGCCAGGAAGGACTGACAAGCGGAACTGTTTCTGGCCAGGCTTTTGGAAAGGCAGGCTCTGCAGGTGATGTAAGCGGGGCAGGCGCAGTAAGTAAAATAGGCCCAACAGGCAAAGAAGTGTATGAAGCACGCAAAAAGCTCAAGGCTGTTGAGCGTAAAATGAGTAGTCTTACGGCAAAAATTGATAAACAAAAGCAGCGCCAACTTGAGGTTGATCCATCTGATTACATTGAATTGGGAGACATTCAGAAAAAAATTGCTTCTCTTGAAGAAGAGATGGACATCTTGGATGGAGAGTGGCTTGAGCTTATGGAGATTATCGAAGGATAAAACGAGCTCAATTTCGCTAAAAAAATTGAGGACTTCAAACTTACCTGGCTCTATAGTGAAAGACAATTTGAAATCTTTACTTTGGTCAAGTATGGTTAGAAAGTTAGGCAATTCAAAAGAGGACGCATATGAAGAAACAGGATCTTTCAGGAGCTACAAAATATATTGGATTGGTGGGAAGTCCGGTAAAGAATTCCTTATCTCCCGCTATTCATAACGCATCTTTCGAGAAGCTTGGTCTGAATTATGCCTATATTGCTTTTGATATAAATGACAAGTATCTCCTTGACTCTCTACGCGGCATGGCTTCTTTAGGGTTTCTTGGATTTAACGTAACTACTCCTTGCAAAACAGCAATCATGCCTTATCTGGATGAAGTTTCTACCGTTGCTGAAATTATGGGTGCGGTTAATACGGTTGTTATTCAGAAAGGCCGCTTCTTAGGTGATAACGCTGATGGTGCAGCATTCATGCGAACCTTGGTATTTAAGGGTATTAATATTCGCGGTAAGAAAATCACGGTATTAGGCGGAGGCGCTGCAGGCAGTGCAATTGTTACTCAGGCAGCGCTTGATGGCGTATCGGCAATTGATATCTTCAACAGGAAAGATGCACATCTTTACTCAGTGGGTGAAGTAGTGTCTCGTTTACAGCAGTTTGCTCCTGATTGTGCAGTTTCTATTCATCCTTTGGATGACGAAGAGGAGCTTGCAAAATCTCTTTCCGAATCTGCGTTGGTAGTAAACGCTACTACCGTTGGCACGTATGAAGTTCCTGGTTGTTTATTGAAAAAGGAAATGCTTCGCAAAGATTTGATTGTTGCTGATGCGGTTTATACTCCACGCGAAACAGAACTTCTTAAGCTCGCAAAAGAATGTGGCTGCGTTACGGTAGATGGCGTAGGAATGTTCCTTCAGCAGGCAGCTATTGGCGAACGTCTTTGGGTAGGCTGTTCAATGCCGGTAGACGAAATCGAAGAAGAGCTTTTTTAGAAAATAGGGGTGCAAAAAAATAAGCGCACAAAATTCGGGTGCAAAAAGTGCGCAAAAAAGACCAGGAAAAAACCTGGTCTTTAAATAATCTCTGGCGGAAGATGTAGGATTCGAACCCACGGTACCTCTCGGCACAACGGTTTTCAAGACCGCCGCTTTCAACCACTCAGCCAATCTTCCGTAAGTGTTGAAAAGAATACCACAAATATGATGAAAAAAGACGAAAACCTTGATATTGCTTTCATGAAAGAGGCTATTGCTCAGGCGAAGCAGGCTGAAGAGCTCAACGAAGTGCCTATTGGAGCAGTAGTAGTTCATGAGGGAAAGATAATTGCGCGAGCATATAACAGGCGTGAAACGGACAAAGATCCTGCAGGCCATGCTGAGTTTCTTGCCCTCAAACAAGCAGCACGCGTTTTGGATGCTTGGAGACTTACCGGGTGTACGGTATATGTCACTCTTGAGCCCTGCATTATGTGTTCGGGCTTAATGCATCAGTCTCGTATTGACCGATGCGTCTACGGGGCTCCTGACCCAAAGGCCGGCGCTTTAGGTACGCTCTACGCTATTCACCAGGATGAGCGCCTTAATCATACCTTTGAAGTAACCGGGGGAGTGCTGAGCGAAGAGTGTGGCCAATTGCTCAGTTCTTTCTTCGCAAGAAGAAGACAAGAGCGAAAAGCACAAAAGTTGTTAGAAAAAAATTCGCTATCTTAATCTTAAACACCTAAAATACGTCATAGCTATATGGCTTATAAAGGAGAACTAGTGAACTACGTAAAACTGATTGCGCCTGCAAAAGTTAACTTGGTTTTGGCGGTTGGCCCACAGGGCGCTGACGGCTACCACCAGGTGAGCACCGTAATGCATGCGCTTTCTCTTCATGACACGCTCGAGATGCGTCGTATTGATCTTGACGGTGACGGAACAGGCCTCACAATTTGTTTGAAGTGCGAATGTTCAAGCGATATTGGAGAGCTTGCTCTTGATCCTGTTGATAATATTGCGTATCAGGCAGTGGAAAAACTATACGCGGCGCTCGGCCGTACCTGTGACGAGCAAATTGACATGTCCTTGTCGAAAGTGATTCCGTTTGAGGCGGGATTAGGTGGCGGATCTTCTAATGCTGCAGCGGCTCTTTTTGGTACAGCTACTCTGTGGGATGTTGATCCAAAGAGCGAGGTAGTAATGAAAGTTGCTGCCGAATTGGGAGCTGACGTAAGCTTCTTTTTGTGGGGAGCTTGTTCGTACCTAACAGGAAAAGGCGAAGTATTCCATCACGAACTTGAGCCTTCGCGTGAATTTGTGCTGCTTGTTCGCCCAGAAAAGGGTGTTTCTACGGCAGAAGCATATCGTCTTTTTGACGAGAATCCTCAATATGCAGAACCTGAGTTTATTACTCAACTTGAGAATGCTAAGAGTGCGCTTGAAGTAACTCCTTTCAATAACTTGCAAAAGGCTGCCGAATCTCTTGTTCCTGAAATTGCAGAAATATCGGAATGGGCAAGCCAGCAAGAAGGAGTTCGTGCTCACTTCTTATGTGGAAGCGGTTCGGCTTATTGCTTGATTTGCGAGTCATACGATAAGGCAGCTGAGTTGAGTGTTTTAGCTCATGGAAAAGGCTGGTGGTATCGCTCAACTACGCTTTCAAAACTAGGAGTTGCTGCAATTAAGGCTTTCTAGTTTAGGGAGTTTCTCATTTAGGAAGTTTCCATGATTGATGTATTGATTGTTGGCGCAGGAGGCTTCATTGGAGCCTCGTTGCGCTATATCTGTATGATGGTTATTAATATGGCTGGTCAAACGGCATTCCCGTGGGCTACCTTTGTTATTAATGTTATTGGATGCTTCTTTATTGGATTCTTTTCAATTATTCTTCCTTATTATTATCCTGCTCAAAAAACACCGCTTCTCTTCTTTACAACGGGTCTTGTTGGTGGCTATACCGCAATTGCAACATGGGGTTTAGAAACCGTCGGTTTGTTGGAAGAAGGAAATTTCTTGGTGGCGGGCGGCTATATTGCTGCTACGGTTGTGTGCTGTTTGGTGGCAGTGTATTTAGGCCGTGGAGCAGGACGAATGATTTATGGAAACTAAAACATACGTGCAAGGAAGGGCAGGTAAACCGTGTATGCGTAAAAGAGCGTACACGTGAGATAGCGTACGCGTACGAAAGCGTATGCAAAAAAAGAGCACGTAAGAAAAGGCGTGTATAAGACGAACTGTACGTAAGAAAGCGTACGCAAAGCGCGCAGGTGAGTTTTGCTAGGTGAGACACTGGCGAAGATTTGGTGGCATAAGGTTGTTTTGCTAGAAAAAAAGAGCTCCACCGAAGGTGAAGCTCTTGTGGTGTTCTGGCGGAGAGCAAGGGATTCGAACCCTCGATAGGAAGTCTGATCCTATACCCGCTTAGCAGGCGGGCGCTTTCGACCTCTCAGCCAACTCTCCAGTGAAATACAATTGGTTATAGTAACGGTGAACGACATTTTTTGCAAGGAGCAAACGGGATGCAATTCACTCAGAGTGTAAAAAAAGATAGATTTGTGCCTTATTTCGCAGAGGTGATGGCTGGTTTTTCTCGCAGAATAACGGCCGCTTCTTTATCTTTGATAGTAGCGTTGATTGCGACCATGTTTTTGATTTTTGCAGGATTATTTCCGTCACTTGCGTGGGCGGAAGACTACACAATTTCCAAAACAGTAATCAATTCATCCGTTACAAAAGAAGGAGATTTACACGTAAGTGAAACGCGCACTATTACGCTTTCTAAGAAAGACGCGGTGCTCAGCTGGTGTTTTGAAAATGTTCCTTCAGGCTCTTTTCTTTCGGTTAAGAAGGTATCGGTGGTAGAAGGGGAAGGTGAATATAGCGAAGATGCTTCCTTAAAAGGTACCTCTTTTGAAGGCAAGGGCGGATATCCTGTTTTGGATAACGCAATAGCAGTAGCGCAGGTTGCGTTTAATCCTGAGTGGGAAAAAGGGCTTTCTCGTTCGGAAACTCCTGAAGAACTGAGTTATTCGTTTGATTCTGCTTCTAATACCTTCTATGTGTTTACGCAAAACCAAGAAGGAACGTATACCTTCACGGTAGAATACGTGCTCGAAAACGGAGCGCAAGTGTATCAGGATGTAACTGATATGTATTGGAAATTTATTACTGCCGATTGGAAATACTCCTCTTCTTCGGTATTTATCCAAATGGCTCTTCCCGTGCCTGAACAGGCAATAATTGAACCAGGTACTACTATTCGTGCGTGGTCTCATGGTTCACCTGATGCAGAAATTATGGTTAATCAGGTGAAGGGAGCCGTTCTTTTCTACACCCCCGAAATCAAACAAGGTAATTATGCTGAACTAAGAGCAGTATTTCCTGCCGATTGGATCTCTTACAGCAACACGAGTGGAGGAAATATCCACACCAATACGTCTCAACTAAACTCAATTTTGGCTCAAGAAAGGTCCTGGAAAGATAACGATGCGTACTGGACACAGAGGTCATACACTACTGTTCTAGCATCAGTTCTTGTGGTTATCTTGATAGTTTTCCTTGGTCTTTTGTCTGCGCGTCGGTTTACCAAGGAACAGAGCGTTTCGCTTCCTGATTCTTATTGGTATAAAGCTCCCGAAAAAGACCTTCCTGCTGCAGTCGTGTCCCGTTTAATTAATAAGGGAAAGCCACACGGCAGAGATTTTGTGGTTAGTGTTATGGAGCTGGTGGAAAAGGGCCATGTTTCCGTTAAAAGCAAAGGTTCAGATGCTGACGAGTGCGTATTTAGATTGAATTCTTCAGCAGACAAACCGTTTGAAAATGATCTTGAGCGAAGAACAGCAGCTCTTCTTTTTGAGGAGATTGGTGAAGGTAAGTCTGAGGTTTCGCTTTCCGAAATTAAAGCGTATGTGAACACGCATGGTCTAAAAGTATTCGAATCGTGGAATAGCGCTCTTACTCTTCGCTTTGATAATGAGGGTCTAATAGAGCGCTATTGTAAGCTTCGCTATCCACGCCTTATTGCGCTTGGCCTCCTTGGGCTTGTAGCTTTGGCAGTGTGCTATTTAATGACGAAAAATGTCTTAGCGCTTGTTCCGGGGGTTATTGCATATGGAGTAGTAGTGTTTGCTCTGTATCCGCTCACGCGAATTTCTTTGCGTGGCGTTGAGATAGGAGCTCGTCTTGAAGGTCTAAAGCGCTGGTTTGAGCATCTTGAGAAACTTAACACCTCAGCAATCGTTACGGAAGAAAAGTCATGGCCTGAGTTGTATAAGTATGTGTATTTGTTAGGGCTCGATGAGCAGGTGATAGGAAGCCTTTCACGCATAGGTTTTGACAAGATTCCCCAGAGTGCGTTAATAAATGAAGAACAAGCATGTAAGGCTTTGGAGAGCTTGATACAATAGGCAAACCAAGGAAAGGATGAGCTTGTGGAAAAGAAATCTAACATTGTTCTTATAGGTATGCCTGGCGCGGGGAAATCAACTCTTGGCGTTGTTTTGGCAAAAATTTTAGGAAAAGACTTCTTAGACTGCGACATTCTTATCCAAAACCAGTACGAAAAAACGCTCCAAAAGCTTATTGATGAAAATGGAGCAGAAGGCTTCATTGAGATAGAAGGCTCGGTACTCTCTTCCCTTGAAGCAAGCAATGCCATTGTTTCAACTGGAGGTTCGGCTATTTATTCTGATGCAGCAATGAAACATTTAGCCGAGCTTGGTCCTATTGTGTACTTGAAAGTGTCTTTGGAAGAATTAACCGAACGGTTAGGTGGCCTTCACGAACGTGGCGTAGTTATGAAAAACGGTATGGGAATGAGTTTGGCTGACTTGTATGAGGAACGCATTCCTCTTTACGAAAAGTACGCTCAAATAACTATCGAAATTGAAGGCTTGAGCGTTCGTGATGCAGCGCGTCTCTGCGTTGACAGGTTGTCGTTGTTGTAAATGTGCGCTGTTGCATACTGTTGCGCGTGTTGGAGTGGTCTGATGCGCTGTTGCGTTGATAAAATATTGCGTGCGTTTTGCTACGCTGGCTCAGCATGCTAGCAAGCTTGTCAATGAGCTCACGTTTGGGTTAGCTCAGCATACTAGCAAGTTCATCTATGAGCTCTCGTTCGGTGTAGTAGCTCTTCTCTAAACAAAAACCTTCTTTGCGAAGCTGGTGTGCAAGGTTTTGTGCATCGGGTAACTCAAGGCCAATCTCTTCAAGCTTATTCTCAGCAACAAACACTTCTTCAGGAGTTCCTAAATGAGCAACGCGTCCTTTGTTAAGCACTAAAATACGGTGTGCACAGCGTGCCAAATCGTTCATATTATGTGAAATTATGAGGATGGTTTTACCTTCATGTTGAAGGGACGCAATAGTGTCAAGAAACTCTTTTTGACCGCGAGGGTCAAGACCTGCAGTAGGCTCGTCAAAGATTAAAACCTTAGGGTCCATAGCAAGGATTCCTGCAAGCGCAACTCTGCGCTGTTGTCCTCCTGAAAGAGCGAAAGGGGATACGTCTTTGTAGGTTTCGTAATCCAGGCCCACTAAAGCAAGAGCATGGGCCACACAGCTGTCCCACGTTTCTTCAGGGACATGAAGATTCTTTGGACCAAATACCACGTCTTCGTATACGGTTGGAGCAAAGAGTTGTTGTTCGGGATTCTGAAATACCAGGCCAATTTCCCCGCAAAGGGTACGCGCAAGTGATTTGTCTTGAATGTTTATGCCGTTGTAAAAAATGGATCCTTCGCTTGGGGAGATGAGGCCATTTGCAAGGCGAGCGAGGGTAGATTTACCAGAGCCGGTATGGCCTGCAATACCAAAGATTTCACCTGGTTTTACGCTGAAGGTTATCTTCTCAAGAGCATAAAAAGGCTTCTTTGGTTGCTTCGTGCGCTTTTGGGAAAGAGTCTCATAACTAAAACTTACTTCTTGGAAGCTAAGCATTGCAACTCCTCCTTAAGCGCAGCAGTGGTGAACGAAAGAGGAATCTCTATTTCTTTTTCTTGAAGAGCACGCGAAACGCGAACAGAGAAAGGAACGTCTAGTTCAAGGGAGGCAACAAGTTCATTGTTGCTAAACACTTCTTCAGGACTTCCCTCAAAAGCAATAGTGCCGCCTTTGAGGACAACGATTCTATCAGCTAAGGCTGCTTCTTCCATGAAATGAGTAGTCATGATTATGGTGAAGCCTTGAGAATGGAGATCCTTACACAGGTGCATAAATTCCTTGCGGCCTTTTGGATCAAGCATTGCGCTTGCTTCGTCGAAAATGAGAATCTTAGGTTCCAGTGCTAAAATTCCGGCAAGCGCCAGGCGTTGTTTTTGTCCGCCCGAAAGGGAAGTAGTTGAGTGCTTGGCTAGTGACTCGAGCCCTACTTTCTCAAGTGCTCTATCAACACGGGTGCGTAGTTCGGGGTTTTGTATGCCCAGGTTTTCTGGACCAAAGGCTACCTCTTCTTCCACAATAGAAGAGACAATTTGATTGTCAGGATTTTGGAAGACTATGCCAACCATCTTGCGAACAGCAAAAAGATCGGAGGCGGTCATTTCTTGAGAAAGAAGAATGCCTTCGCACGTAATAGTACCCTCATCAGAGAAGAGAAGGGCATTGATGTGCTTGATGAGCGTTGATTTTCCCGAGCCGTTTTCTCCAAGGATACAAAGAAATTCGCCCGAAAAAATAGGCAGGCTGATGTCTTTTAAGATAAGAGCGTCTTTTTCGTAGGAAAAAGAAACGTGATCAAAAGAAATCATCAAGCCTGCCTTGTTCGTAAGAAGATGCCGCTTAGAGAGCACGTACGCGCGTTACCCCTTCAAGGGCTTTAACTGCTTCAAGTGCCTCATTAGTAATTGCTTCGGTGGTGTCAATAATAGTGTAAGAGAACTCACCGCGAGTCTCACTTGCCATCTTTGCAAGACCGAATGAGCTGAGGGCAGCAGTTGCCTGAGCTGCGATTTCGCCATTATTTGCAGAGCAGATTGCAACGCGGCTTGCACCAGCCTTTGCGCCTGCATTGCATGCTGGGAAGTTAACTGAGTTGGTAATGTTGCCGTTGTCAATGTAATCAACAATCTGGCGAACTGCCATCATTGCGCAATTATCTTCTGCTTCAGCAGTAGAAGCGCCCAAGTGAGGCAAAACAATAGTGTTCTTAAGCTGCATTACTTCTGGAGTAGCGAAGTCGGTAATGTACTGAGAAACGCTGCCTTGCTCAAGAGCTTGCGCCATAGCCTGGGTATCCACCAAAGTATCACGGCTAAAGTTGAGCACAACAGCTCCATCCATTACTGCCATCTCTTCAGCGCCAATCATGCCCTTGGTGCTTGGCAATGCTGGAACGTGAATAGTGAGGTAATCGCAGAGTCCACAAATTTCCTTGAGGTCGGTAATGTGCTTTACCTGGCTTGGAAGGCGCCATGCAGCGTTAACGGAAACATAAGGGTCATAACCATATACTTCCATGCCAAGGCTAAGAGCTGCTTCGGCAACAAGAGCGCCAATTGCGCCAAGACCAATTACGGCAAGTTTCTTACCCATGATTTCGTTGCCGGCGAAGTTTTTCTTTGCTTTCTCTACCGTTTTTGCAATTGCTTCGTCCTGTGCGTTTTCGGTGCACCAGTTTGCGCCATCAATAATTCCACGGCTGCCCAAGAGCAAACCGCAGATAACGAGCTCCTTAACAGCGTTTGCGTTTGCGCCTGGAGTGTTGAAAACAACAATGCCATTCTGAGCGCAGCGATCAAGAGGAATATTGTTTACGCCTGCACCTGCACGGGCAATTGCAAGCAAATTGTCAGAGAATTCAGTGTCATGCATTGCTGCTGAGCGAACCAAGATTCCCGTTGCGTCGTTGATTTCGTCAGTGAGTTCGTAAGTGTCAGGGAGTAAGTCGGTTCCGAGCTTAGAAATGTTGTTAAGGCAATGAATGCGATTCATGTTTTCTCCTAGTATTAAAAAGGGAACAATTGACCCAGAGTTGCGAAAACGCGTTATAGTACTCGTTGGGTTGTTTTGTACATAATAGGACCAAAATCTATCACTTGGGTGGGAAAAAGCGTCTTTGTTGATAGAATGGTTTAAAAAATAGACCGAGTAGCGGCTCGGTTTTTTCTTGTGTGGGTTTTGGATAGGAGAAAAATGGAATCTCGTTCTCTTTGCCAAGTTGCAAAAGTTTCTTTTGTGGCGGTTCTTATGGTAATTGTTCTGGTTGCTCTTACTGGTTGCAATGCAGGCATCTACCAGTCTCTTCGTAAAACTGGCGACGAAATCCAAATTCCTGAACAAGTGCACACGTATGTGGGAGAGCTTGATAAAAATTATCTCACTGATTGGTACCACAATAAAACTACTGAACTTGTTGCTGAAGTATTCCCTCTGTGGACGTATTGTCTTGATGGAGGAAGCTACAAGTACTTTACGCTTGTTGATGACTACAAAACTGACGACCCAACAACTCATTCAGTAAAGAAGGGCGATATTGCTATTAAGCAGCCTGTTACCTTAGAGATTTATCTTGAGGATCAGGAGATTGATCATGAGGTTGTGGTAATTGGTCACATTATTGACGCTGACGAATTTGCAGCTGAGGTTCCTTCTAAGTGTCAAATTTCTTTTAGAAGTACCGACGGAAGCAATGAGTCCAAGATTGTAGACGCCCTGCAAAACGAAAAATAACGCATTGCGTCTGCTAGATTGTGACGCAATAAGCAGAGTTTTATTGGACGAAAGAGCTAATAAGGCAAAAGCGTGTTTGTTTTGAGATATTGACGCAGGTCAATGTCTCTTCATTAACGAAAAAGGCCCAGGAAACCTGGGCCTTACCTATTTCTACTGGTGCGGATGGAGGGATTTGAACCCTCACGAGGTTGCCCCCACTGGCACCTGAAGCCAGCGCGTCTGCCGTTCCGCCACACCCGCAAATGAAGTTTTGTACTGGTTAGATTATCGCACCTTTTTGGAAACTTCAAGGAAATGAGAGGAACTCAATTCAAGGAAAAGAGGAAAACTCAACGGATTGCCCCTTCGCTAATTGACTAAAACTCGTGTTCGTGTATGGCAATTCGATAGAAACTACAAACTTTTTTGCGGTTTTGTGGCATCATGTTGACTGTATATGTAGTTATAGAAAAAGAACGAACCGGGGGTAGTTCGATGGGCTTTTTTTCAAAGTTTGAACATCGTGTTGAAGACGGTTTTGATGAAATGAATGACAAGCTGTTTGATGCGCCTATTTCTCCTGTACAGATAGCAAAAAAAGCAGAAAAACAGATGCGTCGTAATAAACTTGTGGGCGCAGGAAAAGAGCTTGCCCCAACACTGTATACCGTATTAGTAAATCCTCAAGACGATGATCGTCTTTTTGGCTACTACCCAACGCTTGCCGGAGAAACAGAAACCTATCTGCGTGCAAAAGCAAGCGAAGCAGGCATGACTATGGACGGTGCTCCGCTGGTTCGTTTCATTGTTGATGATGAACTTCGCTCGGGCAAGTTTGAAGTTATTGCCGAAATGGTCTCTCCTCCAATCATTGCTCAGTTGCGCGAAGAAGAGATGGAGCGTTATGGTCTTGCGCCGCAGGCTCCACAAGCTCCTCAGGCTGAAAACTTCGGACAGCCTCAGGGCGGCTTTGGCAACTATCAGGAGCCAGCATCTTTCAATCAGGCTTCTGGCGTTGACGTAATGGCTGAAAGTCAGGACTACTATCGCTCTTCAATAGCAGAGCCTGTATCAAATACGATAACGGTTGGCCCTGCTTCTCGGAAAGAATCAACCGGTCCTTCTTTGGTAAACCTTTCAACAGGAAGAACGTTTGATTTAGTATCAGCACGCATTCTTATTGGTCGCGCAATCAATTGCGATATTGTTTTGGACGATTTGAATGCCTCCCGCACTCATGCCGAGCTTCGTCGTGAGCCAACGGGAATGTGGGGGGTAGTTGATTTAGGGTCAACTAATGGCACGTTAGTAAACGGCAAACATATTGTTCAAGCAAACTTGAACAACGGAGACCGTATTACTGTGGGAACAACAACTTTCCTTTTTGTCTATCAATAAGAATCTTGTTATTCCTCAATACACAATAAACGAACTACTTAGACGGGATCTTTCGTGATTGACATAATTCTCTTAATTGGCCGATTGCTTTTTGTGGCACTGCTTTACCTGTTCCTTTTCGCTATCATGAAAACAGGAATTGGCTTGGTGCGAGGTCAACGTAAAAAGGAGAAGAATTGGACCGTAACCGTTGAAAAGGGTCCAAAAGAATTACGCGGAGTAAATATTACCGTGACTGGTCCGGTAGTGATTGGTAGAAATCCTAATGCCGATATCACTATCCGTGGTGACTACGTTTCCTCTCAACATGCTCGTTTTGTCCTCATGGGTCAGAATCTTTTTATCGAAGACTTGGGCTCTACCAATGGCACCTTAGTAAACGACGTGTTTATTCAAGCTCCTTTAGCGCTTAAGTCGGGTGACAAAGTCACTATTGGCGGCGTAACCATGCGAGTAAGGTTTGCGTAAATGGCCAATACTAATTCAACGAGTTCTTTCTTGAAACTTTCATCCTCGGGTGCCTTCTATGGAGGATGCAGCGATGTTGGCCATGTTCGCGAACAAAACGAAGACAGCATACTTCTTGCAGCACCTCTTTTCGCAGTCGCCGATGGTATGGGTGGTCATGAAGCAGGCGAAGTAGCCTCGGAAATTGCTATTCAAACCCTTGCAGAAATGACCCCTGAACATCTTGACGCAATTGGGCTCGAGCAGGCAGTTGTGGCTGCAAACCTCAACGTTATGCGTGCCCCTTCGCAAGGTGTTGGTCGTGACGGTATGGGAACTACGCTCACTGCCGCAATGGTGGAAAACGAGCGTTTGTTAGTAGCTCAAGTTGGTGATTCTCGTGCGTACTTGCTTCATGGGGGTATCATGCAGCAAATCACCCGCGACCATAGCCTTATGGCTGACATGATTGAGTCGGGTCAAATTACCGAAGAAGAAGCACGGTTTCATCCAAACCGTTCGGTAATTACACGTGCTATTGGCTCTGATCCTTACATGCGTCCTGACATTTATGAGCTCAATGTTGTTGCCGGAGATAGGCTCCTTCTTTGTTCTGACGGCCTTAACACTATGCTCGAAGACAGAGAAATTGCTTACATTCTTTCCTCAGTTTCTAATCCACAGAAGTGTTGCGAAGAACTTGTTAAAGCGGCTCTTCGTGCGGGAGGTCACGACAACGTTACGGTGGTAGTGGTCGATATTCAAGGATTCACTCAAGTAAAGAGAAAAAAGCAACAGCGTAAATCACGTTTGAGTGTCGTGTTTGTAGCGCTTTTGGTGGTGCTTCTTTTAGGAGCTTCGGCATTCGGCTTATATGCCTATGTCAACAATTCGGCCTATCTTATTGCTGAAAATGGAAAAGTGAGCGTGTATAAAGGAGTGCAAGATTCCCTCTTTGGAATCTCGTTGTCTTCTTTGGATCACACTACCCAGGTAGAAGTTGACAAACTTCCTGCTGGCGTAGCTCAGCGTATTACCAAAGGTATGGCTGTTGATGGCGTTGAAGCAGCAAATTCCTTGATTGAGGAGTACGAGCGCACCATTGCTGAAGAAGAACAAAAAGCAAATAATTCTTCGCTCGAGACAGTTCCCTATACGGAAAACCAAGATACAAACCATCAGAATGAAAATCAGCAGAATGGGGGTGCGTAGGATATGAGTCGTCGTAATATCGAATTAGCACTACTCTGTTTAGCGGCTCCTGTTGTTATCATTCTTTTCGCTATGCTGGCGCTTCATCAGGGCAATGAAGTCTCCCTAGATACGCTTATTGTGCCTATTGGCATCTTTCTTGCTTTTGCTGTTGCGCATGTGGCGGTTCGTTTTTTGGCTCCTTCAGCAGATCCAGGCCTTTTGCCAGTAAGTTTTGCGCTTTCGGGTATTGGCATTGCGTTTGTTACTCGCTTGGCTCCAGATTTAGCAACTAAGCAGGTCATGTGGTTGTTTTTGGGTATAGCCTGCATGATTTTGGTGCTCATTTTCATCAAGAATTTAGATAAAGTTAACAACTACAAGTACACTCTCATGGTTGTGGGCTGTTTGTTGTTGCTCTCGCCAATGTTGCCATTTATTGGCCAAGAAATATACGGTAGTCGAATTTGGCTTTCAATTGGCGGCTTTTCTTTTCAGCCAGGCGAAATTGCAAAAATCTTAATCGTCCTATTTTTGGCGGGATATCTTGCCCAGAACCGTGAGCTTCTTTCTATCTTTACGCAAAAGGTTGGTCCGTTTAAGTTTCCGCAACTTTCAACTCTTCTCCCAATGTTGATTATGTGGGCTATTTCCTTCTTGATCATCGTGTTCGAGAAGGACTTAGGTTCTGCGTTAGTTGTTTTTGCCGTATTTGTGGTTATGCTCTATGTTGCTACCGGCAAAAAGTTCTACGTTCTTTTTGGTCTTGCCATGATTGCTTTTGCCGGCATTGCTGCGTATGGACTGTTCGGCCATGTTCAGGTGCGTGTATCTACGTGGCTTGATCCTTTTGCTGATGCTTCTAATAAGGGCTATCAGCTCTGTCAGTCGTTATTCTCAATTGCCGATGGAGGCCTTTTTGGTGTAGGAATTGGAAACGGCCTGGCAAGTCAAATCCCTATTGTTGAAAGTGACTTCATTTTTAGTGCTATTGCCGAAGAAACAGGCTTGCTTGGAGCAGCAGGCGTATTATTGCTGTTCTTAACCTTTGCGATTCGTGGTTTAGTAACTGCAGCGCGCGCAAAGTCTGACGTAAGCTCTTTTATTGCAGTTGGTTTGACTGCTTCTATTGTTTTGCAGGCTTTTATCATCGTAGGTGGCGTAACGCGTCTTATCCCTCTTACGGGTTTGACCCTTCCTTTTGTAAGTCAGGGTGGTTCGTCACTTTTGGCAAGCTTTATTGCGGTAGGCTTCTTGTTGAAATGTGGCGATCAAAGCACGGGCTTAGATACCGAAATGGTTTCTGGAACGGGAATGCTTCATTCTTCAGGTGTTTTGGGTCGTGTTTCGTTAGGTAAACACATTACTAAGACCATGATTGCCTTTGCTGCCTTAATTGCGCTTCTTATTGCAAACCTTACTCTTATTATGGTTATTCAGGCTGATTATTATCGTCAGTTGCCAATCAATAATCACACTATTGCAAAAGAAGCCAACACTGAGCGAGGCACTATCACTACCTACGATAATGTGGTTTTAGCCCAAAGCGTCCTGCAAGAAGATGGCACTTATTCGCGTGAATATCCTGCGGGAACGCTTGCAGCTCACTTAGTAGGCTATGCATCAACAACGTATGGCACTACGGGCATTGAAGCTTCTTGCAACGATACGCTTTCAGGAAAAGAAAACTATGCAAGCTGGTCTGATGTTATTAATACCTTTACCGGAAAAACTACTGCTGGCAATGATGTGAAACTCACTATCAATTCAACCATTCAAAAAGCAGCGCAAGATGCACTAAGTGGTTATTCGGGCGCGTGCGTGGTAATGGACCCTGAAACAGGTGCCGTTTTAGCTTTGGCATCTTCGCCAACTTACAATGCCGCTGATTACGAAACGGTTCTCCAGAATGCGGAGTCTTCGGCAATGTTTAATCGCGCAACCCAGGCACTGTATTCTCCGGGTTCAACCTTCAAGATTGTTTCGCTTGCTACGGCTTTGGAAAACAACATTGCTACCGAAACAACGGTATACGATGCACCGGGAGAAATGGAAATTGGCAATGGCCAGGTAACAAACTTCAATGGTAATTCGTATGGAGCCATTACTCTTGCTCGTGCAACTGAGCTATCTGCTAACACGGTATATGCTCAGTTAGGTACGCAAATTGGCTCTACGCTGTTGGTAAATTACTCCAGCAAATTTGGCTTCAACGATACGTTCTCGTTTGATATTCCTCTTGCGAAGTCTTTGATGCCTGATCCAAGCGAAATGACCACATGGGAAACTGCGTGGGCAGCAGCGGGTGAACCTGTTGGTGAGCATGAAAGCCCAGCAGGCCCTCAAGCAACTGTTTTGCAAATGGCAATGACTGGTTGTGCAATTGCAAACGACGGCAAAATTATGAAGCCTTACTTAGTTGATAGTATTTATAACTCTGAGGGAAAGTGTAGCTCCACTACCAGCCCTTCGGTTCTCTATAATGCAATTTCTTCTACTACTGCTCAAAGGGTAAAAGAAGTGTTGGTAGGGGTAGTTGAAAACGGAACGGGCGCTCCTGCTGCAGTTTCAGGTGTTTCTATTGCAGGTAAAACAGGTACTGCTGAAACGGGAAAACCAGTAGACGACTCTTGGTTTGTTGGAATGGGCCCTTCAGAAGATTGCAAGGTGGTTGTTGCAATTGTTCTAGAAGAAGGAGCAAACACTGGCGCATCTTCTCGTGCGCAAAACGTCCTAGCTACGGCGCTTTCTGTTGAGGGTTATTTATAGGAAGAGCGCACAGAACGAGTGCTTTTCGAATAGATTTGAGAATTTTTAATAGTGGTAAAAGGATTGTTCGTTCAGTAAGAACAAAAAGACATAAAATAAGGTATTCTTTTTAGCATGTTTAACTGCTAAAGCATGAATTCCAAAAGGAGTATAAACGTGGCCGGAAACATGGTTGGCAAAGTATTTAACAATCGATACGAATTAATTGAGCGCGTAGGCATTGGGGGAATGGCTGAAGTTTATCGTGCGCAGGATAACGTTCTTGGACGTACGGTAGCGGTTAAAGTAATGCTCCCTCAGTATGCTGCTGATCAGACTTTTACTCAGAGATTCAGGCAAGAAGCAGCATCGGCTGCTCGTCTTCAGTCTCCTTACATCGTAAATATTTACGACTGGGGCTGCGATGCGTTGGATGATACGTATTACATTGTCATGGAATACCTGAAAGGCACCGATTTAAAAACTGCTATTCAGTTGCGTGGTGCTATTAATCAGCGAAAAGCTGCAGAAATTGGCTCGCAAATTGCACAGGCGTTATCGGTAGCTCACGATGCCGACATTATTCATCGTGATATTAAGCCTCAAAATATTATGATTCAGCCTGATGGAAACATTAAGGTTATGGACTTTGGTATTGCTCGTGCGGGCGATGCTGGCCTTTCAAGCACCACTACGGTATTAGGTACTGCTCATTATGTTTCTCCCGAACAGGCCCAGGGAAAAGATTTAACTCCTGCGTCTGATATCTATTCTTTAGGTATCGTGTTGTATGAGGCAGTAACTGGCTGTTTGCCTTTCGAAGGTACTGATGCTGTAAGCGTTGCGGTCAAGCAAGTAAACGAAATGCCTGCAGCTCCAAGCACTATTAATCCAGCACTTGATCCCGCTCTTGAAGCAATCATTATGAAGGCTTTGGCAAAGAACCCAGAAGAGAGATTCAGCTCTGCTTCCGAGATGCGCTCAGTGTTAAACGATTATTTGGCAGGAAGAGCTGTACAAGTTGGTGCAGTATCAAGCATGCCAACTCAGGTTATTGGTGCTCCTAATATGGGTGGCACTAAAGTAATGCCTGCTCTTGATAATATTTCCGCTGATAACGGACAGACTACTCGTCAATCTCATTATCGCCAAACAGATACCTATGCTCCTGTTGAGGAGAAAAAGAAGTCAAGCAAAGGCCCTATTGCTGTCCTTCTTGTGCTCCTTGCCGTTATTGCCATTGTAGTAGGGGTAATGTTTTTCAATAGTGGTGATGAGGTAGTTGTTCCTGACACTAAAAATATGACAAAAGAACAAGCCCGCCTAACCTTGAAAGAGGCAGGTTTTGAAATAGGTACTGAAACTGAAGTATATTCGGTTGATGTAGAAAAAGGCAAAGTTGTAGGCACAAGCCCTTCTGCTGGCGAAAAGGCTAAAAAGGGCGCAAAGATTAACATTACTATTTCAAAGGGAACTGAAGAAGTAACCGTCCCAGATTTGAAGGGCGTTACTAAAGATGAAGCCCAAAAGAAGCTTACCGAAATGGGCTTTAGCGTCACCTTCGGAGAAGAAGTCTATTCAGATGTTGAATCTGGATGTGTTGCTCAACAGAACCCTGCTGCAAATAGCAAGGCAAAGAAGGGCGATACTATTACCTTGAATATTTCTAAGGGTAAAGAAAAGGTATCTATCCCTAATGTTGTGGGAGCAACCAAGGAAAACGCAACCTCTTCCTTGCAAAATGCAGGTTTCCAGGTAAATGTTTCTTATGATCATTCTCAGTCGGTTGCTGAAGGTAAGGTAATTTCTCAAAGCCAAACAGGTACCGCTGAAAAGGGCTCAACAATTACCATTACAGTTTCGTTAGGCTCTGATGTAGTTTCTGTTCCTAATGTGATAGGAGATAGCCCTTATTCTGCTAAGTCAACCCTGGAAGCAGCGGGATTCAAGGTAACCTTCTCGGGAAATCCTGATGCTTCAGGCGCGAAGGTGGTAAGCCAGTCTCCTTCAGGAAACGCAGAAAAGGGAGCAACCATTACCGTAACTGTTTCGTAACGCCGAGGTTTCTTAATTATGGGTCTATAAGGGCGTGATACAATATCACCCTGCATGCCCCCGTAGCTCAGGGGATAGAGCGTCGGTTTCCTAAACCGTGCGTCGTAGGTTCGAATCCTATCGGGGGCACCATTAAAACTAATAAGTGCAGTTTCTATAAGCTGCACTTTTTTTATGTCCGGTAGCAAATGGAGAATTGCTTACCCTTTCGTAGAGGACGAATCTAAGTACTAACGTATGGGGCAAAGATGAACTGCGTTTTTATGCCTAAATGGCAAGCTGAGAGCTATCAAACCGTTCCTTATCGAAATCTGGACTTAAAGAAAGAAAGGGAGTAGTAGGATTGTTTTTGAAATTCCGAATTCCAGAAAGCGTTCGAAAGCCTAGGAAAATTCGGTTTTTGAAATAAGCACGGCACTTATCGGAATGCTGGGTAATTTTGGAAATCTCCAAGGATACTTAGCGTGCAAAGTTATGTGAAAAGAACGAAGCGCACGGAAGTTTTGGAAAACTCTAAATTACTACCGAGCGAATAAGAAAAAGCGAAAGAAGGGTGAGTATATGGGAACAGTTTTGACTAGGGAAGAGATTGCTTCTGGAATGAAGGCTGCATCAAAAGCAGTTAGAGAAAACAATCCAATGGCAGGATCAATCACTAACAACGTAACAGTAGATTTTGTTGCTAATGCACAGCTTGCTGTTGGTGGTTCTGCAGCAATGGTCTACTTGGAAGATGAAGGCCAGTTCCTGGCAAATGCAGGCAATTCTGTGTACATCAATATGGGAACCTTGATTCCTCTTCACCGTCAGAGCATTTTGGCAACTGCTGAAGAAATGACCAAGCTTGGAAAGCCATGGGTTTTGGACCCTGTTGCAATTGGTATTGGCTCCATCCGTACAGAGATTCTTACTAAGCTTAAGAAGTTCCCTCCTGCTATTGTTCGTGGTAATGCTTCCGAGGTTATTGCTCTTGCAAAATTGTGGGATTTAGTATCAGGCGAAGATGCCGAGTCAACTGTTCGCGGCGTTGATGCAACTGATCCAACGCAGGCAGCTCTTCCTGCTGCTATTGCGCTTGCTCGTTTCATTAATGGTGCTGTTGCGGTTTCTGGTAAAGAAGACATTGTTACCGACGGAACAACTATTGTTTACCTCAAGGGTGGTAGTGCACTCATGGCTTCAGTAACGGGCTTTGGCTGTTCTTTGGGCGGCGTTTGCGCGGTATATGCAACCCAGACTTCTCCATTTATGGCTGCTCTTGCAGCAACTGCTCACTTCAACTTGGCAGGCACGCTTGCCGAAAAAGAGTGCAACGGTCCAGCAAGCTTCAAGGTTGCCTTCATTGATGCGCTTTATAACATTAAACCAGGCGCACTCAAGAAAAGCATTGCTTCGATTGAACAAGCTTGCTAAGCAGGATTATCTTTTACGAGTAGAAGCCTAGCTGTACGGGAAATACGAATCAGAGGTACAAAATGAATACTCTCATTGCATTAGCTATTGCTCCAGTTGGAATTGGCGATGAGCTTGCCGAAGAAGTATCCGAGGTAATCCAGGTAATTCGCCAGTCAGGTTTGCCATATAAAACAACTTCTATGTTTACGGAAATTGAAGGTCCTTGGGACGAAGTGATGCAGGTTGTTAAGGATGCAACGTTTGTTTTGGCAAACAAGGGAATTCGAACTGAGGTTGTCCTGAAAGCGGATATCCGACCTGGATATGAAAATATGATGACCACGAAGGTTCAGAAAGTAAATGATATTTTGAATTAATCGTCCGCCTCTTTATAGTGGGTTGCCACGACCAGAGATGTGGTGGATGTCACATCAAAAAAATAGTGGAAAACGAGGGAATAGGGATATAGAAGGAAAGGAAAACCCATGCGAAACGCATTAGATATTTCTGCATACTTAGTATTAGGACCTGAAAATACGGTAGGCAGACCAGTAGAGGCAATTGTTAAAGATGCCTTAGACGCAGGGTTTACCTGCTTTCAAATTCGCTCAAAGGAAGCTTCTGCTAAAGAGCTTATTTCCTGTTGCCAGCGTTGTGCTGAGGTAATTAAGAAAGCAGGAAAGCAGAATTCTGTTGCCCTATTGGTAGATGACAGGCTTGATGTAGTCTTGGCTGCCAGGGAACAGGGAATTAAAGTTGATGGCATTCACTTAGGTCAGAGCGATATTCCTGTGGAAGTGTGCAGAAAGTATTTAGGCGAAGATTCGGTTGTGGGGTTGTCGGCTCCTGCGGCAGAGATGTTTGAATACATCAAAACAAAGGACACTACCAACCTTGACTACTTTGGAGTAGGTCCTCTTCATCCTACGGAGACAAAAAAAGATTGCGGTCTTGCTCCTGATGGAAACTTGATTGTGAAGACTCTTGACGAAATAGCAGACCTTGAGAGAGTAAGCCCAGTGCCTATCGTAGTTGGCGGTGGAGTTAAGGCGGCAGATTTGCCTGCCTTAAAGAAAACGGGAGTTGCTGGCTTCTTTGTTGTATCGGCTGTTTGCGGTGCCGATGATCCGTATCAAGCAGCAAAAGAGCTTGTGGATTTGTGGACCGAATAAAGGAGCGGCCTACTTCCTTGGTTTGCCTGAATCGATTTCAAATTTGTGTTTGCATTTTGGGCACGTAAGTCGCAGTTTTCCTCTTCCCTTTGGATAGGAAAGGTTTGTTTTACATACTGAACAGGTAGTATAGCCCGTAGTTTCTCTGTTCTTCCAGGATTTAATTAGTAGATCTTTCTTGCGTTTCGCAGCGACATTTTTTCTGCGGAACGCTTCATTTTCTAAAGCACGTTTGTTGATGTCTTTCGAAAGAAAGCGCCAGAGTGTGTAGAGGTAAGCAATTACGCTAACCCAGTATAGCCAAGTGGCTTGAAAAATGGCCGAGAGGAATGAGAGTGCTATACCGCAAACAAAGACAATGATGCCCAGCTCGTCAAATCCTCTGCGTCCTTGCATGAATTCGGCAAATGTCCGTGCAATCTTTTCGAAAATGCTCATAGGCTACTTCTCAATCTTTTTCTGTGCTTTGTTGAAAAAACGCTCTGATTCAACAATAAAACGACTATGAATTCCTTTACCAATAAGCCCACCGTTATCAAAGGCAGATACCGAGAAGGTGAGCTTGCGATTATCAATTTCTTCAAGAACGCTCTCGCATCTAATGGTTGCACCAAGAGGGCTTGCAGAGAGATGATCAATATCAAGTGATGTTCCTACGGTAGTTTGACCTTCCTCAAGCAACTCTTCTACGCTTTGCGCTGCGCAGGCTTCCATAAGGGCAATCATTGCAGGAGTGGCAAAAACTTCTAATGTGCCGCTACCCATTGCAAGGGCAGTTTGTTCTTTTTCGCAGGTAATGGTTTTTGTATTTCTGATTCCAACTTCTAACATGGTGCTCCTTGTTGTGTGTGTCTTGATGAGTACGGGTAAGAGAAGAATGTATTACAACATAACATTCTCGCTTAGTTGTGATAATCATTTGAAAAATAAGCGATTAAACTCCATAGTTTAGGGGGAATACTAGGATCGGGAGCAGAAAAATGACCACTAACCTAAAATAATGAACGTGTTCAGCACATGAGGGCTAGCATGAGGGATGTGAATGGTAAAATTCACGAACTGGAATTGAATCAAACTAAAACAGCCTATTCGGGGACGCAGGCAAAAAGGAGCTAAAATGGCGCGTTCACAGTATGTGTCTACTCATGAAACTCATGAGCAGGTTACCCGAGAGAAAATTCTTGAAGCAGCAAAACGAGTTGTTAGCAGACAAGGATTTAAACAATTAACCGTTCGTAATATCTGCGGGGAAGCTGGTCTTTCAACAGGGAGCTTTTACAATTTGTTCGACAACAAGGATGATTTAGTTTCCTATTATTTACGCAAGGAATTTACGCATTATAAAGAGCACGCAGAAGCAGAGTCGGCAAACAAAAATGCACTTGAGAAATGCGTATTGGCATATCGCTTTTTCTGCAAATGCTTAGTAAAAACAGGTTTGGAATTCGTTTCTTCCTACTACGGCAACAACACTAATCCTGCTTTTGATTTTATTCATCGTCACCCAGACACTTCAGTCATTATTGACCAGATTGGTTTATATCTTGAAGAAGGCATTAATCGGGGCATTCTTAAACAGGATATTGATATCAAAACTCAAAAGTTACGCATAGCAACTATTGTTACGGGTTCGTTCTTTTATTGGTGTGTGTTCAAGGGCGAATTTGATGTGTGCTATGAATGCGACTGTGCTTTGCAGGAATATCTGATGTCTTTGCGTGCTGATGATTCAGTTGTAATTGATTTAGAGCCTCTTGTGCCAACGGTTCCTTTTAATCAGTTGTAAATACCTATAAAACAAAGCACTCTTCTCTCATAAAGCACGAGGGTTTATCTCGTGGGTATATGGTATTGTGATAGTAGCAAATAAAACAGACGTTAATTGTTTGTTTTGCTTCTTTATGCTCAAGGGGAACATATTAAGGGGAGGAGTAAACATGGTATTTGAGAATATCGTAGTTGCTTACGACGGTTCCGAACAGTCTTTACAGGCAGTTAAAAAAGCAGGCGAACTTGCAGAGTTTTATCCAGACACACAGCTTCATGTTGTCTATGTAACCACTCATCCAAATGCACAGCTTCCTGCAAACTTCAATGCAAACTCTACTGATACTCGTCAGTATCTTCTTTCTAAAGAGGATATTCTTGATTTGTTCAACAAGACTATTGCTGACGAAACTAAGAAGGTTCAGCAGGGCATTGAAGGCTACTTGGTAGGAATTGACAGCCAGGTAACTATTGAAGTAATTCCTGGTTATACCCCTGCAGCAGATTTGCTTGCTTTTGCTAAGAAGATTAATGCTGATTTGATTGTTATGGGCAGTCGTGGTTTGGGCGCAATTCGTGGTGTGCTCGGTTCTGTTTCCTACGCTGTTCTTCGCGAGTCAAGCATTCCTGTTTTGGTAGTAAAGTAAGGTAGTAAAGTTAGTCTTTTTTTGAAACTTATAGGACAAAAAGCGTGTCCGTTTTGAGGTATTGACGCAAGTCAATACCTCTTTTTTTATAAAAAAGTTCAGACACATTTGAGATGAATAGTCTATAGGTAAAGAGGTCTTAATTTATCTCTTTCAAGAAAAGAGGTATCTATGTCTACCTATGGCTATGCCCGTGTATCTACTCGCGACCAAAATCTTGATAGACAATTACATGCATTAATCCAGTGGGGCGTTTCTGAACACAATATTGTTACCGAACAAGCAAGTGGTAAAGATTTTGAACGCCCCGAATATCTGCGGTTAGTCAAACGCCTTAAACCAGGCGACGTTTTAGTGATAAAAAGCATTGATCGGTTGGGGCGCAACTACGATGAAGTAATTAATGAATGGCGAAGTATCGTAAAAGAAAAACACGTTGACATTGTAGTTTTAGACATGCCCCTTCTTGACACGCGTCAAACAATCAATGGAGTAACGGGAACTCTTTTGTGTGATATTGTGCTGGAACTTCTTTCATATATTGCGCACGTTGAACGGGAAAACACCAAGCAGCGTCAAGCAGAAGGAATACAAGCAGCGCAAGCACGTGGAATCAAGTTCGGACGACCAAAAAAGAAAAAGCCTGATGAATGGCAGGTTTTGAAAAATCAAATCAAAGAAGGCTACCTTACGCGCGTTGAAGCTGCTAGAAGGGTAGGGGTGAGCGAAGCTACTATTCGCAGATGGCTTGCAGAAAGTGAAGAAGGGTAAATCCGCAGCTTGGGCTATAAAAAAGAAAAAATTCCCTTGCGCTTTTAAACGACAAAAAGTATACCTTTTGGCGGCTTCGTAAAACTCCGCTTTTTGCACAATCCCTCTACCAGATATTGTTGTTTTAGGTCTTAATTCATCCCAAATTTATTAGGTACGTCTAAGTATACATTTCGCCATAGGCTAAACCCTCGTTTAAGGGGAGCATATGGAACAAAGATTATTCTCTGGAGGGTTTATCAGCTTAAAGCGCATATTGGCGGTAGGGATTTTTGTTGCGGTGCTGGTAGCTTTTTTGCTTCTGAGTAACGCCTTGGGCGTGCGGGCGCTAAGTATGTTGTCTGGCTCTATGGAACCAGAAATCCCTACAGGATCCTTGCTCTTGGTGTGTTCTGTTGACGCTTCAAGTTTACAAGTGGGAGACGTTGTGGCTTACAGCCCTTCGCAAGAAACGGTAGTAACACATCGAATTGTAGAAGTGCTAGACTCTCCGCTTTCATTTCGCACAAAAGGTGATGCGAATTCCTTTATTGATCCAACTGCTATTTCCGCCGAAAAGATTCAGGGAAAAGTAATGCTTTACATTCCTTTCCTGGGCTATGTTTCGGTTCTTTTGAAAACACCTGTGGGGATTATTGCTCTGGCATCGATTGCTATTCCCTGGCTTTTAGCTGCGCTACTACCGCAAGTCCTTCTAGGTAAAGGGGTTAGAAGTTCACGGGAAATGCAGTAGCAATGAGCCCCCTGTGGGTGGGCAATTCTTTGACTCCTTAGCGGGCTAGGCGTTCGTTCTTCCTGCAAGTTAGTAATAAGACTTGCCCCAAACGGGCGGAAAGTAATTTAGTACGAGTGTGGTTCATAAACCTTGCCTCAAACGGGCGGAAAGCGTGTTGCACGAGCGCGGTTCATAAACCTTGCCTCTGTAAGGGCGGTAGTTTTAGCTTCTGCAAGGGCGTGTTTTGCCCTTCCCGCGAGGGTGTCATTAATTGGAGATAAGTCGACTGTCTCATAGAAATCATAACGTACGAAAGGAGACAAATGGAACAAGCGAAGAAAAAGCGAACGCTTATGCTACTAGTGCTGTTTTTGGTGTTGTGCCTTCTTTGTGCAGCAACAACGTTGGGGTTGTTTTCCGCTACTACAACCCAGGTACGAAATACCTTTGTGGCAACACCCGGAATCGTAAACGAAGAGCAGTTCTTTCTTAATGAAAGTAAAGCAACTCTTCAAGAGGGCACCTACGTTTTAGATGAAAGTGAAAAAGTAACGGAGAACACCTACGATTCATTGGTAACCAATATGGCGCTTCCGAAAGACCCTAAAGTAACGGCCGATGTTCAGGATGGCGTATCTGCTTACATTTTTGTCCGAGTCTATGATGCAACTAAAGCAGGCTTGTTTAATACAAGCAACATAAAGTGGGCAATTGACGACAGCAATTGGTCTTTGGTTTCAGGCGCAGACAACGTGTATGTATACAAGGATATTGTTTTAGGAACTGAGGGAGTGGAATTAAACCAGGTTGGTATTTTGAAAGACAACCTCGTTACTACCGCTGAGGAGTTCCAAGACGCTGACAGCGCTCAGGAAGGCTTAGACGTAGGCTACCTTTCCTTTACTGCAATGGCTGTTCAGTCTCAGGGATTTAGTTCCGCTTACGAGGCATACAACGCCCTATTTAGCTAGGACCTGATGGTTTGAACTTGCAAAAAGGAAAGAAAAGATCGAAGGAAGAATGCCGTAGGGGGTTTGGCAACTAAAACAGATCTTTATCTTGCCAGTTAGGTTCGGCCGTATGGGGGTTTTATAAGAGCTGCTTTCTTTATGGTGAGGAAATTATCATGAAGGGAGCAGCTTTATTTATCAATTCAGGTGTCTTGTCAGTTGAATATGCGGTAATATGTTTGCTCGACCCCTGAATTATGAGGGATGCAAGTAATTGGATAGGAAAAGTAGGAAATAATGAATATTTCACAACGACTTGAACTTCTTCCTATGACGCCTACTATGCGCAGAATTCTTCTGATAGTTGGCATTGGTTGGCTCTTTGACGCAATGGACCAAGGTATGGTCTCGGGTGTTTTGGCAGCAGTAGGAAGTGATTGGGTTTTATCTCCGCTTGACCAGAGCATGTTGGCAAGTGCGGGCACCTTCGGCATGATTATTGGTGCGGCATTTTCGGGCATTGCTTCCGATAAGTGGGGTAGACGCAAAGTAATCTTAGTAACCTTGCTCATGTACAGCTTGGGAAGTTTTATGTGCGGTGTTTCTGTCAACTTTACCATGTTGGTAGTTTGTCGCTTTATTACCGGTCTTGGTCTTGGTGGTGAATTGCCTGCGGCTTCAACTTTGGTAAGCGAGTTTTCGCCAATCAAATATCGCGGCAGAAACGTTGTGTTGCTGGAGAGTTTTTGGGCATGGGGCTGGATTATTGCAGCGTTAGTTGCTTACTTGCTCATCCCAACGTATGGCTGGCGAATTGCTTTCTTGGTTGGCGCTATTCCTGCACTGTTCGCGGCTGTGCTTCGTATCTTGGTTCCTGAATCTCCGCGATACCTTGATTTGGTAGGAAAGCATAAGCAGGCCGACGAAATCGTTTCCAAAATGGAAGCAGAGGCGGGCATTGTTGTCCCTGAAGAGAAGAAAACTCGCCTTAGCGCTATTAAAACTTCTGCATGGAAATCTTTTACTCTTTTGTGGTCGAAGAAGAACCTGCGTGCCACGTTAGTGTTGTGGGCTATTTGGTTTGGAATTAACTTTGGCTATTACGGTTTCGTACTGTGGACTCCAAGTTTGTTGGTGGCTCAAGGCTTTTCGTTAGTACGCAGTTTTGGTTTTACGGTAATCATGTGCTTGGCTCAGCTTCCAGGCTACTTTAGTGCCGCTTGGTTAATTGAGCGAATTGGTAGAAAGAAAGTGCTTATTGCATACTTTGCAGGCACCGCTCTTGCTGCATGGTTGTTTGGTCATGCAGGGTCAGAAATGGAAGTTTTAGCAACGGGTTGTTTGTTGTACTTCTTTGCATTAGGTGCATGGGGCTGTGTATACTCTTACACTCCTGAGGTATATCCAACCGATGTTCGTGGTTCTGGTACTGGTTGGGCAGCATGTTTCGGTCGAATCGGTGCTTTCATTGCTCCTTTCATTGTGCCTTTGGTATATGCATCGTTTGGCGAAGGCTTAGGCTTTACGGTTGTTTTCGCTATGCTTGCTTCAGCGTTTGCGTTGGTGGCAGTGGTAATTGCGCTTTTCGGCGTAGAAACGAAAGGAAAGCCGCTTTATGACACAAGCAATTCCGAACGGATGGATGCGTAAGGGCTTGCGGGGGTTTGCAACAGGTGGTGTTCTTTGATTGCTCAAGTCTCCTCCTGAGAGCCTGAAAGCTTACAGGAGTTATGCAATCGTTGTTTTGCAAAAAGCTCCTCACGAATACCGCAGTCCTAAAATCTGTTCGCACAATCTAACTAATCGGTTTATTTATAAACTAGCCTTTCGTACAATAGAGAGGCTAGTTTGTTTTTCTGAGAGAGGAGCTCCCGTGGTACATTCTCCGCGCCGTAAAGAAATAATCAGGGCTCTTCGTGAAAGTGGAACTCCCTTGTCGGGAAGTGCATTAGGAGAAAAGCTGGGCGTAAGTAGACAGGTTATTGTGCAAGATATTGCTCTGCTTCGCACTTCGGGATATGACATTATCTCCACTAATCGTGGCTACCTTTTGAATAACTCGGGCAATAATCCGTGCAGGCTCGTAAAAGTTCAGCATGGCCCTGATCAAATTGAAGAAGAGCTCAACTTGATTGTTGATTTAGGGGGCTGTGTAGAGGATGTTTTGGTAAACCACCGAACCTATGCAAAGCTGGAAGCGCCTTTGAAAATCAAAAACAGACGAGACGTTCGCAATTTTGTTGAAAACCTTGAGAAAGGCGTTTCGAGCCCTTTGCTGGTTATTACAAGTGGGTACCACTTCCACCATATCAGCGCTGAATCGCAGGAAGTGCTCGATGAAATTGTGGAAGCTCTTGATGAAAAAGGCTTTCTTGCTGAATTCACTTCTTACGAAAAAGGGGAATCGCACGCTTAGCGAAGATGAATAAATGTGAATCGTACGTAAGCCAACCGTCATGGCTAGAGTTGCAAGCCATCTTCGTTAGAAGATGATGTGAAGGATCATAAATAATCTTCGACAAAAACGGTAAAAAACAGGGGCAGCAGACACGTTTTTTATTTGCCGCCCCTTTTCTTTTTAACGGATAAAGCTGGTAAATACTTTCTCAACAGGAGTTGGCTGTTCAACCCCAGCATTCTTGCCCGCTTCAATACTCTTTAACATCCAAGCCATATTGCGGCCGAGTGTTTTCATAATCTGGATGCCTTCTTCGTCTTTGAGTACATCCTCAGAATTGCTTCCGTGAACCATGTTCCAATAACGAGAAGAAACAATAGGCATTTCAGCAAAAGCAAAATACTTGTTTAGCACGTCAAGAGTTGCGGTAGTGCCTGCACGGCGTGCCGAGGTGATAGCTGCGGCTGGTTTGTAGCGTAAGTCGGCTTCAGCAAGCGCATAAAGGCGATCCATAAAGGCAATTACTTCACCAGATGGAGAAGCGTAATATACAGGGGAGCCCACAATAATACCCTGAGCGTCCTTTACTTTTTCAGCAACGGACCTTGCTAAGTTGTTTAGCTCGGAGTTGCTTGCAGTGCTTCCCACGTGAATAATTTCTGTCTCAATGTTTGCTTCGTTGAGAACTTGAGAAATGACGGTTAAGGCAGTGTAGGTACAACCTGCTTCTCGTCTGCTTCCATTAAGTAAAAGTACTTTCATTGGTGCTCCTTTTTCTCTGACTAGTTTTCGAATCTATTGTACCAGGAGCGCAAAGCTGTGCCAGGCTGTGTAAAACCTAGCCACGCTGGGTGTAAATTGTGCCGGATGGATTCAGTACGTAGTCATGAAGAATCCTTGCTTTATCGGAGTAAAGGACTTTTTTCGACAAACACTCGCTATCCCTGTTAGGATTAGCACTTGAGTGTAAAACTACCCAGAAAGTACATTTTGTTTCAAATTATGTCTCAAAAGCACTTTCTGTACTTAAAAGAATTTCGAATGCAAAAAGGTATAGAGGGGCATGGAAAGAGAAAAGTTTAGAAGCCGTCTTGGTTTTATTTTGATTAGCGTTGGTTGTGCTGTTGGTTTAGGAAACGTATGGCGCTTTCCGTATATCACGGGCGAATATGGTGGCGCAGCCTTCGTAGTAATGTATTTAATCTTCTTGGTTATCTTGGCGCTACCAGCACTCATTATGGAGTTTGCAAACGGTAGAGCTTCTCAGAAAGGCATTGCGAAAAGCTTTGACGCGTTAGAGCCAAAAGGAACGAAATGGCACAGGTGGAAGTGGGCGGCATTAGTAGGAAACTACTTACTCATGATGTTCTACACCGTTGTTGCCGGCTGGATGGTTTGCTATGCCGTTAAAGGAGCGTGCGGAGAATTTAATGGCGTTGACAGTGCTGCCTCCGGTGCTCTTTTCGATAGCTTGTTGGCAGACCCGGTAACCCTTACCTTATTTACCGGCTTTGTAGTGCTTGTGGGAATTGTTTCAACAGTTCTTGGTTTACAAAATGGTGTAGAGCGCATCTCGAAAGTGATGATGTTTGTTCTTTTTGCCGTTTTGATTCTTCTTGCCCTTAATAGTCTTACTTTGCCAGGTGCTGCAGCGGGTTTGGAATTCTATTTGATTCCCGATTTTGATAAACTTTTCAATTCTCCAGACCACACCTTCTTTGATGCTATGTATGCCGCACTTGGTCAGGCATTCTTTACGGTATCGGTAGGTATCGGATCTATGTCCATTTTCGGTAGTTATCTTGATAAGGATCGCGCTATTGCGGGCGAAGCGGTTCGCGTTGCATTCTTGGACACCTTGGTAGCAATCACTGCGGGCCTCATTATTTTCCCAGCCTGTTTTTCTTTTGGCGTTGAGCCGGGGGCTGGTCCTGGATTGGTTTTTGTAACACTTCCTACTGTTTTTGCACAAATGCCTTTTGGTGATGTTTGGGGCACGCTCTTCTTTATTTTCATGAGCTTTGCTGCTCTCTCAACGGTAATTGCGGTATTCGAAAACATTATGGCCTTCTCTATGGACCAGTGGGGTGTTTCTCGAAAGAAAGCAGTAGCTATTAACGGCAGCTTGCTTTTCGTACTCGCCTTACCATGCATCTTAGGTTTCAATGTATTGTCAGGCGTGGTTGTCCCTGGTATTGGTGATATTCAAGCAGTTGAGGACTTCATCATTTCTAACAACCTATTGCCTCTTGGCGCTTTGGTTCTGGTTCTTTTTTGCACTAGCAAAAAGGGATGGGGCTGGGATAGCTTGTTGGCGGAGGCTAATACGGGCAAAGGCTTGAAACTGCCTCGGTTTATATTTCCGTACGTGAGATATGTCCTCCCCGCAATTATTGTGGTGCTTTTAATCATGGGATGGGTGCCAACCATTCAAACTTGGATCGGTATAGGTGCCTAGTCTGTGGGCTGGGCACCAATCAGTTAAGCATGGAGAGGCGTAGGTGCCTAATTTAGGCCGAGTGTTAACCATTCAATCTTGGATTGGGATAAGCGTCTTGTTTATGGGTTAGCTGGCAAGCGTCCAAACCAGATTAGTATGAGAGCGCAGGCAATGCGCAGATAGGTGTAATCAATACAAGGATTGGCGATAGCTTCTATTTGTAGGATAATTTGAACACATTCAATTCGTTCTTATTGAGCGTTCAAAGTATAAGGAATAGTGGTGAAATCTCTTAGTTTTGATTGCGAACACGATAAAGCTCTGTTGGTAAAAAAGGATGTTGAGCGTGACATTGCAATTTGCGGTAGGTCTTTAGCGAACAACCAGCCTTCAAAACTTGCCAATGAGGGTGCTCATGATCCAACTGCAACGTTCTATTTCGTGTTGGAAGCCTTGTTTCCTTTCTTTGAGTTTTCTGAAGAAAGCCATTTACTTGATGTGGGCTGTTCTACTGGAAGAGTTTTGGCGTATTTTCATGAGCAAGGGTTTCCAGGCAGAGCAACTGGTGTTGAGTTTGATAAAGACTTGAGCGCTTTTTCTCAAGATTGGACCTGCGAATTTGAAAACCTTCAGGTTGTGAGCGGCAATGTGCTAGATTTGCCTCTTAATGAATACACCCATTTCTATTTGTTTAATCCTTTTGATAGCGTCATTCTCAATGCGTTCTTAGACAAAATAAAAGACGAGGTTACACATAACCTCGTCTTGATCCATATGTCTGATAATGGCGAAAGCTTCAATTATGCTGGCCGAGAAGGGTGGCATCTTCGTGCTCAGGGCGTGATTCAAAATTGTGATGACTTAATAGCCTATGTTTGCCCCCAGCACTATTCCGTTTGGGATTATCAGCCAGCGCCAACTATCTAGTAAAGAAAGATGCTGGTGCCGTCAAAAGCGTCTTTTCCAATGGAAGATAATTCGCCAAAGGTATAGTCTGTAAGGCTAGTGCAATCACAGAATGCTTCTTCGTCAATAAAAGTGACGCTTGGTGCAGAGATTGTGGTTAATGCCGAACAGAAACGGAAAGCAAATCTTCCAATAGAGGTAACGCTTTCAGGTAGGGTTGCTTCAGTTAAAGAACAGCAGTTACTGAATGCGGAGGCAGGAATAATCTCGATGCCTTCTTCCACGGAAATCTCTTTCAAATCACGACAATTTGAGCAGATATTAAACCCGAGGTTCTCTGCATGGGGGAGAGTAAAGGAAGTTAGTCCGCTTTCTGCAAAAGAAGAGTTGCCAAGACGCTTGAGATTTTTTGGCAAAGAAATGGTTTTCAAGGCTTTGCATCCTTCAAAAGCACTGATGCCAATCACCTCTAGGCTTTCAGGAAGAGAAACACGTGATAAGAAGCGACAATCTTTAAAAGCACCGTCGCCAAATTTCATTTTCTGTCTGTCCTCAATTACGGTTACGCTTTCAGGGATAACAACGCTTTCAATAGTTTTTCCGCGAAAAGCATTTGAGCCAATTACGGTAACGCCTTCAGGGATGATTACATCTTTTTCAGAGCCAAGGTAGCGAACCAGAACGCCGTTTTCAATTTCAAAGTCAGGCGAAGCTGGTTCATCAGGAATTTCTACCAACAGCTTTCGGGCAGCCTCAACAGTGTAGGTTGTGCCGCAGTCTTGGCAATGGAATAGTCCATCTGCCTCTTTGATCAATGAGCTGCTTGAGCAGAGCTCGCAAACAATCTTCTTCATAAATGCTCCTATCGGTAATGTTTTTCAGGAGTCATTTTACTGTTTGAAATATGCCCCGACAAGAATGGCTGGAGGGCTTATTCGGGGGAGAGTGTTGAGGGGGATAAAGCTTGGTTTGGGAGAAAGCTTTAGGTAGTCAGCAACAGTTTAGTTGCTTTAGTTGGAAATTTTCAACCTATGAATAAATTACGAAAAACAATAAAGGCTGATGGAGGGCCAAAAATTAATGTTGGATAAGGTATCATTTGCTCTTAGCTAATGAATAATGTTTTTACTGCATTTAAAGTTAGTTGCAATTGCATTGAGTAGTATTGGCGGTCTAGCTGGTCTATAAAAAAAGAACCTCTCGAAAGAGGTTCAATTTCTCATCTAAATGAGGCTACGTATGTAGCGGGTAAGGCAAAGCCGTTATTTTGACTTGCAGCGTCATTCCAGGCTTACTGCATTGTGTTTCCTTGCTTTTTCGTTTGAAAAATGGGCCGAATCTAAATCGCAAAAGGCGTGGTAGGCTGATTACGCCAATAACAAGCTAGCTTGTTTATTCCGTGCGTGTTTGCTCCTGAATCACATAAGCAGCATCCTTATTTAACTGCTCTATGTAAGCTAAGGTTTTCTTTTTGGGTAGCATGTTGTATGCAGAGATTGCTACTTCCATAGCACCCGAGTCGTTATGAATAGCCTCTTCAATATTGTTCGTTCTCAAGAACTTTTTAAAATGGTGAAGAGGGTATACAAACTTTGCAATTATTAGCGGAACGAAAAACGGTGCTAATCCAACCAGCACTGCGCATGCCATATACAAATCAAATTCAAAAAGAGAATATCCAACAGCAACTATGTAAACCAGTATGATTGTGTAAAACCGGCGGCTTGAAAGAAACTGTATAAAGCTGTTCGCTTTATATTGCTGGATTTTCGCAATTGCTATTTGAGCGTTGTCATTTTTCACTGATGAAGCAGTATTTTTCAAAAAGAAGTCCCCAAGCGCGTTGTTGTAATCAGACTCGAAAGCCATTTTTTCTCCCAGGTGTGCAATATTGCGCCTTGCGTTAATTATTCCGCACATAGCTACCTTTAGATTCGCGCTTACTATACCATGGACGCTTTTTGTAAGAGAGCATTGTTGTCTCAGTTCTGAAGCTCTCTTCTAAGCTTTTGTCAGGTGTTTGCGTAAATTTCATATTTACGCCGTTGTGCTGTGCTATCCTTGATACCTGCTTTATAAGGAAGAGGGAAGAGCTGTGGAACTTACTGAAGGAAAAATTCTGCCACTTGAATTTCGTGTTGCCAGCCTGGATGACATTCAAGAAATCTGGGATCTCTATTCCGTTGTAGTTATGCGCTCTTCAGGTACCGATGAAGACCCTTATTGGGTTATGGGCGAGCATCCTTCCATGAAGGAATTGAAATATCAGCTTGAAGACGGAGTGCTATACGTAGCTACCCTCTATGGTGAAATTGTTGCTGTAACGGTTATTGAGCAGTCCTTTGTTTCGGGATATGACACCTTCAAATGGCAATCGGGCATTCTCTTGCGTGACTCTGCGGTATTGCGTATGTTTGCGGTTTCTCCCGATTTTCGTGGCCAAAAAATCTCCACTCGCTTTTTGCAGTACTGCATCGCTGAGATTCGTAATCAGGGATACAAAGCTATCAGGCTTGATATCATGCCTCACTTAAAGCATGCACAGAATCTTTACTTACGAAATGGGTTTAATAATCTGGGCCTTGTTAAGCTGGGCCACAAAGATCCACGGATGCAAAGCTCGTATCTTTTCGAACTAGTGCTCTAACGCTTTTCAACAGAAACAATGCTGAAATCGTGGCTTTCTTTAGAAAGCTGGAAGAGCAACTTCCTCATATTGACTTGAGTGGTGTCTCCTAAAATGGTGAGCTCGAAGGTGACGAAGTCTTCAGTGCACTCAATCAATTCCATCCACTTCATGTCATAGCCGTGGTCACCAATCATGCAAAGAATAGCGCTCATGGCATTCGGCTTGTTTTCCCTAGAAAGACGTACTACTACGTGGTTGGTGGGGTTGTTGGCAAGCTCATGGCCAACTACCTCTTTAAAAACTTCCTTGTTCCATTCATAAAGAAGGCCGTATTGGTACATGCGGCTTGTTTCCATAATCTTTTTCACAATAGCAAGGTATTCAACCTTAATGTCTTCCGAGACTTCCTTGCCCAAGTTTTCAAGAATGGCTGCTTCTCTGTCTGCTCTATAAATAGTAGTGCTTCCCGATTGCGCCTTGTTTTGAGCCACCTCGTAGGAAAGTTGGAGTCTTTTTGCTAAAAGCTCACGGATTTCTAAATCAACCTCATCTATGCAGTTTCTGATTTGTTCCATTGTTTGAAATTCCATAACAACTCTTCTCTTAAGGGATGCTCAAAAGTTAGATACGTAAATTAGCTTTATGGTAAGTATACGAAAAAAAGAGCCAAGGAATTCTGGCTCTTTTGCGGTTTGGGAATAAGATTTTGAGAGGTATTAATAAGTTTCCAATACTATTTGCATGATGCTTAAATCAAGCCGTTGAAAACTTTCTCAGGGTCTTCTTTGGCAACCTCAATACCGTGAAGGATCTCAGCAGGAATTTCTCTGTTCTGATCGCCAACGTATTCCAGGCTGAAAGTCTGAACAAATTCGTCAACATTTCCAGAAAGGCGACCGCGCTTTGGGCTACCAATAAAATAGCGAATACCCGCGTCAGAGTTACCTTCAAGATCAACTACATAGTTCCATTCGTCGGTGTACATGAGTTTCATTGGGTAATCATCCCCCTAATACCATAAACTATAGATGAAAACTATAAAAAACAAAGAACCAATTAATTATGTACTATAGATTAGCATGAATAGCAGAACAAATTTGCCAGTAAGCGCTTCAAGACTCTTAATCGGTGGAAGCTTTATCCTAAACGGTTTTTCAATGAGGTATCAAAAATAGAAGGCTCTGAATTGCTTGTTTGACAGAATGAAAAACCTTGCCTTGTGCTGGCATAGATAAAACTCCCGATCCTGTACAGACGTAATCGAAAATAGCCTCGCCATCATGTAGGCAGACCTAAAATAAAAAACCGAAGCCTCATATTTGTTTTTCGCGTGAACCTGTTCATATTGAGTTACTATTGCAAATAACGCTAGGAGTAGCCCAATTGAGGGTTAGCCAAACATATGCTGAGCGTAGAAGGAGGAAGTCGAATGACTAAAAAAGTACTTTTACTCTGTGGTGATTTCACCGAGGACTACGAGACCATGGTTCCTTTCCAGGCACTTTCCATGCTTGGTTACCAGGTTGATGCCGTATGCCCTGACAAAAAGGCAGGCGACGTTGTAGCAACCGCTGTTCATGACTTCTTAGGTGAGCAGACTTACACTGAGTTAACCGGTCACAAATTTGCACTCACTGCCGATTTTGATGCGGTTGATACCGCCGAATATGAAGGACTCTTTATTACTGGTGGTCGCGCACCTGAGTATATTCGACTCAATCCTCGCGTTATTGAGATTGTTAAAGAATTCTTCGCTGCTGAAAAGCCAGTAGCGGCAATTTGCCATGGCCCACAGGTTCTTTGCGCTGCAGGAGTTCTTGAAGGCTACAAGGCAACTGCTTATCCAGCTGTTGGTCCAGACGTTACTTTGGCTGGTGCAGAATATGTTCCTGTTGAAGTTGACGAGGCAGTAGTAGATCGTAACCTGGTTACTTCACCTGCATGGCCGGGCAATACTGCAATTTGTGCTGAGTTCGCAAAGCTTATGGGAGCTAAGTGGGAAATCTAAGCTAGCTCTCTGTACTGTAAAAGCTCGTAATTCTTTCGTTTACACGTAAAGGGTTGCGAGCTTTCTTTTTTTGTTATCTTTCAAGACCCTACAACGCTGGCAAACGATATTGCTGGGCTGTAAAGTGTAAGTGCCCAAATAAGCTTTAGTAGCTCTTTCCTCTCCTCTCCTTACGTAGCCTTTGTTTTCTTTCCTGTGAATCAGTTTATTAGTCCTTTAGGCGCCGATAATGAAATAATCAGTTGAAACCTTTTTTATTCGTAAGATAATGAAACATTGTGAATTTATTGGAGTATGCAATGTGAGAGATTATGACCGCAGAAAAGAAGAGTATTCAACCTGTACAAGCAGACAAAAAACCACAGAATAAAGAGAAAAAACAAGATTCGCGCACTGCTCGAATGGGCACTGCTCCTATTTCAACACTCTTGCTCGAATTTGCTATTCCTTCTATTGCAGGAATGCTTATCAATAGCTGTTACAACGTAATTTCTTCAATCTTTCTTGGTCAGGCAATGGGCGCAACTGGCCTTGCGGTAACCACTGCAGCGTTTCCTATTATGGTTGTGTTTATGGCGTTAGCTATGCTTATTGGTAATGGTGGCAACGCGCTTGCTGCTCTTCGCCTTGGGCAGGGTAATAAAGCCGGAGCAGAGAAGACCTTAGGCAACACGGTGAGCCTTGGCATTGTTATTTCCCTCATCATTGTGGTGTTTGTAACTATTCCCCCTTGCATGGAGCTTCTTCTTTCAGTTTCAAGCACTATTGGCGAAATTCATGATTTAACAAGGAACTATATCTGGATTCTTGGCGTGGGAGTAATCTTCCAAATTATTGGCATGGGCGTAAACAACTTTATCCGTACCGCAGGAGCTCCTAATCGCGCGCTTCTTACCATGGTAATTGGTGCAGTAGCAAGTATTATTCTGAACTACCTTTTTGTTATGGTGTTCGGATGGGGTGTTGAAGGATCTGCGCTAGCCACAATTTTAGGTTGGCTTGCCTCCTTTGCTTCCGTTCTTTGGTACTTCATTCTTACGCCAAATACCCCAATCAAGCTCCAGAAGAAATATCTCAAGCTCGAGCGAATTCTTGTTCTTGAAATCCTCAAATTGGGCTTGGCAAGCTTCTTGCTCCAAACTGCTATTTGTGTTGCAAACTTGATTATTAACTACCAGTTGGTAAAGTTCGGCAATATTTCAGATTTTGGTGCAGAAAATGCTCTTGCGGCAATTGGCGTAGTAGGTAAGATTGCTGGCATTGCAATTATGCCAATCCTAGGTATTTCAGCAGCAGCTCAGCCGCTTTTGGGCTATAACTATGGTGCAGGTAATCTGAAACGAGTACGCCATGCTCTAGGTTTCGCTCTTTTGTATGGAGTTATTATTGGCCTTGTGGTTTGGGGCATTACTCGTTTGTGGCCATACCAGATTGTAGGCGCCTTTGGTGTAGAGAACGACCTCATGGCTTTGGCACTTTTTGCGCTTGAAGTTCAGATGTTGCTTATTCCTCTTGTGGGAATCCAGATTATTTCTTCCAACTATTTCCAGGCAACAGGCCAGCCAGTAAAGGCAACCTTCCTTTCGCTAATCAGGCAAGTGATTATCTTTATGCCTGCTTTGCTTATTATTCCTGAGGTTTTGCCTTTGGTTATGGATATTGATCCTCTTTATGCGCTGTTTGCGTCGTGGCCTGTTTCGGACTTCTTGTCAATCTTCATTGCGGGCATGTTTCTGATTCATGAATTGACTCGCTTAAAGAAGATTGAACAGGGTAAACTTTCCGATAAGTATGTCGGAGGACAGTATAAAAAGAAGGAAGCTAACTAAGCTTCCTTCTCTGCCATAATATCAAGCAATTCTTGGCGCATTATTTCAACGGGCGCTTCTTTACCAGTCCAGATTTCTATTTGTGCAGCTCCCTGGTACATCGTCATTGAAAGGCCGTTAATAATTGGGCAGCCAGCTTCTTTTGCATTAATGAGGAATTGGGTTTCAGCTGGATTGTAGCAAGCGTCAAAATAAAGCTTTCCGGGCAGTACGTGCTCTTTTGGAAGAGGGGTTTGACCAATGGTTTCACCCATGCCAATGCCAGTGCCATTTACAATAACGTCTGCTTCTTCAACAGGGGAGAAGTCTCCAAAAGGAACAACCTCAATGGCTCCACCAAAATTAGAAACGATACTTTGGAAGAGTTCTTCGCTCATTTCTGGAACAATGTCAGTGAGATAAATCTTTTTTGCGTTGTGATAAGCCAAGATAGAGGCAATTGCTCTTCCAACGCCACCAGCGCCAATTAAGAAGAAGGTGCTTTCTTCAACGTTGATTCCTGCTTCAAGAGTTATGGTTTTATAGAAGCCTACTCCGTCTGTGTTGTATCCAATAAGCTTGTTGTCGGGAGTAATTTTTACCGTGTTGCAGGAACCCATCTTTTTGCAAAGCGGGTCGTATTCATCCAGGTACTCCATGACTTTAATTTTGTTAGGTTTGGTAACAGCAAATCCTGCAAAACTAAGATATCTTAGGCCATTTACCACTTCGCAAAGATGCTCGTTATCAACTTCGCTGTAGAAATAACACAGGTTGATGTTGGCCTCTGCGTAGGCTTTGTTCATCATGCGTGCAGCGAAGGATTGGCTAAGTGGTGTGCCAAGAAGCGTAATCATGCGGGTTTCGATATCTATCATGGTGTTTCCCCTCTGTAGAAATGGATGGACGAAAATGGATGTTTGTCCTTAATGCTAAGGTTCACCGAAATCATAATGATCGGGGCGATCGAACTCCATTCCTTCATTTTTATTGAAAGCAATAATCTTTTGCACGCTGCGATTAAGTGATTGCACTTCTTCAAGGCCAAGATATTCAATCAGCTTTATCATGTGGGCATTGCGCTGCTGCATTACCTGATCAGCAATGCGTTGACCTTCTTCGGTGAACTGGAGCGCAACAGCCCTTGAATCTTCTTTTGATTTTGAACGGGTGATAATCCCTTTGCGTTCAAGAGACTTTAAAGATTGAGAAAGAGCGCTTTTAGTAATGTGACTGCAGGTAGCAATATCACTAGGGCGCACTTCTTCAAATTGCTCAAGGTTGCGGGCAATTTGGATGATAATTTTGGATTCAGCAGGAGTTATTCCTCCAGGAATATAATGCTTAGGAGGAAGCAGACGATGAAGGTTGGATACCGTATTCTGGAATTCTAAAAATGCTTTTTCCAGCTCTTTATCCATGATTGTCTCTTTCTATAGAGTATTTTCTGTAAGATTTGTCCGCTAATCTTTATTTTTTACGAATAAGGCCCGTTTAGCAAGATGCTCTTCCTTGATTACAAGAAAGAGCATCGGAGTAATTATGTTGAGCGCTGTTTAGTGGAGCTCAGAATGAATTTCCTGCAAAGAGAAGATTTCAGGATCGGTTACTGATTGAGCAACCTGAATGCCCTTTGCGGTTGCAAGAGCAGCTGCCATGGTGGTCATGTAAGGGATATGAGCCTTAATTGCTGCTTTACGAATTGAAGAGTCATCATGAATGCTTTCCTGGCTTGAGCTTGGAGTATTAACTACCAAGTCAACTTCGCAATTGAGGATGTCGTCAATGAGATTTGGACGACCTTCGTGAGCCTTAAGAACAACTTCTGCATCAATACCTGCTTCTTTAAGCATTGCAGCAGTGCCAGAGGTTGCGGAAATGCTCATTCCTGCTTTTACGAATTCGGAGGCAACCTCAATCAAATCACCCTTGTCGCGGTTGGAGATACTCATCAATACCTTACCGCCAGTTGGGAGAACGGTCTGAGTTGCTTCTTGAGCCTTAAAGAATGCTTCACCAAAGCTACGAGCCAAGCCAAGTACTTCGCCAGTAGAGCGCATCTCAGGGCCAAGAACAGGGTCAACCTCTGGGAACATGTTGAATGGAAGCACTGCTTCTTTTACGCCGTAGTGGTTGTATTCAGCAGCCTTCAAACCAGGGACAGGAGATGGAGCACCTGTGAGAGGCATGGTAATTACTTCTGTTGCCAAAGGAACCATTTGAGTTCCACAAACCTTAGAAACTAAAGGAACGGTACGAGAAGCACGAGGGTTAGCTTCCAATACGAACACGGTATCACCTTCGATAGCGTACTGGATGTTCATCAAGCCACGAACATGAAGACTCTCGGCAATTTTGCGGGTGTAGTCCTTGATGGTTTCAAGCTGCTGTTCGGCAATGTTGACCGAAGGAAGGATGCAAGCGGAGTCACCAGAATGAATGCCTGCAAGCTCAATATGCTCCATAACAGCAGGAACAAATGCGTGTTCGCCGTCACAGATTGCGTCAGCTTCGCATTCAAGAGCATGATTGAGGAAGCGGTCAATAAGGATTGGCCTATCAGGAGTTACACCAATTGCAGCTGCCATGTAAGCGCGAAGGTTTTCATCGTCGTACACAACTTCCATGCCGCGGCCACCCAAAACGTATGATGGGCGAACCATTACTGGGTAACCAATGCGATGAGCCGTATCGAGCGCTTCATCAACAGTAACAGCCATGCCAGCCTCAGGCATTGGAATGCCCAATTCATCCATAACTGCCCTAAAGCGGTCACGATCTTCTGCCAAGTCGATGATTTCAGGGCTGGTGCCTAAAATGTTTACGCCTGCTTTTTCAAGCTGACTTGCCAAATTGAGTGGAGTCTGACCGCCGAACTGCGCAATAACGCCCAGCGGCTTTTCTTTCTCGTAAATTGAGAGAACATCTTCAGCGGTAAGTGGCTCGAAGTAGAGCTTGTCAGAAGTGTCATAGTCGGTTGAAACGGTTTCAGGATTGCAGTTGACAATAATGGTCTCGAAACCAAGCTTCTTGCAGGTAAGCGCTGCATGAACGGAGCAGTAGTCAAACTCAATACCTTGACCAATGCGGTTAGGACCACCGCCCAAAATCATAATCTTGTTATTGTTTGTTGCAGTTGAGGTATCTTCTGCATTGTAGGTGCTGTAGTAGTAAGCGCTGTCTTCAGTGCTTGAAACGTGAACGCCTTCCCATGCCTCTTTGATGCCTAAATCAAGGCGCTGTTTGCGCAGGTCATCTTCGTCCTGGTTAAGGATCTGTGCAAGGTAGCGGTCAGAGAAGCCATCTTTCTTTGCCTGAATGAGAAGATCATCAGAAAGCTTTGCTCCTGGATTAGCTGCAGCGAAGGCTAAGATCTGCTCTTCTTCTTCAACCAGTTCTTTCATTTCCTGGATGAATTGAACCTTAATATTGGTAAGCGCGTTCAATTCTTCAACAGTTGCGCCCTTGCGCAATGCTTCGTACATAACAAACTGGCGCTCGGAGGTAGGGAATGCAAGGAGCTTCAAAAGCTCTTCTTTTGTCTTTTCGTTGAAGTCTTTTGCGAAACCTAAGCCGTAACGACCGTTTTCAAGTGAGCGAATAGCCTTCTGGAATGCCTCTTTGTAAGTTTTGCCAATAGACATGACTTCGCCAACAGCACGCATCTGAGTGCCGAGCTTATCTTCAACGCCCTTGAACTTTTCGAATGCCCAGCGTGCGAATTTAAGAACAATGTAATCTCCACCTGGTACGTATTTATCAAGGGTGCCATGCTTTCCATCAGGGATTTCATCAAGAGTAAGCCCGGAAGCAAGCATTGCTGATACTAACGCAATTGGGAAACCAGTTGCTTTAGAGGCAAGTGCTGAAGAGCGAGAAGTGCGAGGGTTGATTTCGATGATTACGTCTCGGTCAGATACTGGATCGTGAGCCCACTGAACGTTGCAGCCACCAATTACCTGTACCTTATCAACAATGCGATAAGACTTCTCCTGGAGGCGGTCAATAGTCTCCTGAGCAATGGTCTGCATTGGAGCAGCGCAGAAAGAGTCGCCGGTGTGAACACCCATTGGGTCAATGTTTTCGATAGTGCAAACGGTAATCATTTGACCTTTGGAGTCACGAACTACCTCAAACTCGAGCTCTTCCCAGCCAAGAACGCTTTCTTCTACAAGAACTTCAGTTACAGGAGAGGCAGCTAAACCGCGTGCAACAACTGTTTTGAGTTCTTCAACGTTGTAAACCAAGCCGCCGCCAGTGCCGCCCATGGTATATGCAGGCCGAAGAACGCATGGATAGCCCAAACGGGAAGCAATCTCAACTGCTTCTTCAACGGTGTGGGATACTTCAGAGCGAGCCATTTCAATACCAAGCTCTGCCATGGTGTCTTTGAATGCCTGGCGATCTTCACCACGCTCAATAGCATCAATCTGAACACCAATTACTTTTACGTCGTATTTATCAAGAATTCCTTTTGCTGCCAATTCTGCAGAAAGGTTAAGCGCAGACTGACCACCCAAGTTTGGGAGGAGTGCGTCAGGGCGTTCTTTTGCAATGATTTTTTCAATGCGGTCAACATTGAGAGGCTCAATGTAGGTTGCATCTGCCATAACCGTGTCAGTCATGATAGTTGCAGGATTGCTGTTTACAAGAACAATCTCGTAGCCTAAGTTGCGAAGGGCTTTACATGCTTGAGTGCCTGAATAGTCAAATTCGCATGCTTGGCCAATAATAATTGGGCCCGAGCCTATAATCAGGATTTTATGGATGTCGGTACGTTTACCCATATGAACCTCAATTTCCTTGTCGAAATGTATAAAAGGTCTCTGTAGTGGTTTTGGAAGAGCTGGTCAAAAGCCAAAGCTCAACGTGATAAACCTAACTGAACATTATAAAGGAGGGAGGGTTTGATAACCTCCTTGTTCACGGATAAAAGCGTAATTTTTTTTCGCTTTGGAAACAAAGCTTGGGTAATGAAAAAGTTGAGGTGTTGAAGGTGGTCAAGTTTCTACTGGCTGGCTATAAGATCTGCGTTGAGCGAGCCGGTTCGATAGCCTTCCAAATCAAGGGTTATGTAGTTAAAGCCTATCTCGTGGAAAAAGGTAGCAAAGGAAAGATCCTTTGAAAGCTCATAGAGTTTATCCATTTCATGAGGGGATACTTCAATTCGCGCAAGGTTGTTATGTATGCGCACTCTTACCTGATGAAATCCTTTGTCTAAGAGGAATTGTTCCGCCTTATCAACCATGGTGAGTTTTTCTTGCGTTATAGGGTTTCCATAAGGGAAGCGAGAGGCTAGACATGCATATGATTGTTTGTTCCAGGTTGGTAGATGTAACCATTTGGAAATCTGGCGAATATCATCTTTGGTAAGCCCTGCTTCAAGAAGGGGGCTTTTGATATTGAGTTCCTGTATGGCCTTGCGCCCTGGACGATAATCGCTTACATCGTCAACGTTCGAACCTTCGGCAATAGTGGTAATACCCAGATTTTTTGCTGCAGAAATAATACTGTCAAAAACAATGCTTTTACATATGTAGCAGCGGTTAGGACTGTTTTCTGCGTAGTCTGGGTTTTCTAATTCGTTTCCTTTTACCAGAAGGTGCGTTATTCCAATTTCTTCGGCAAGCTCAGATGCTTCCCTTAATTCGCGTTTAGGAATGCTAGGAGAGACTACCGTAACAGCAATTGCCTTATCTCCTAAAGCGTCTTTTGCTGCCTTTGCCAGAAGGGTTGAATCAACACCACCCGAGAAAGCAACAGCAACTGATTCATAGTTTGCAATGATGTCTTTGAGATTTTGATATTTTTCGTTCATGGCTTATTTCTGAATAGAGTAAGAGGGGGTTTAGGGTTATTCGATTAAGAGATATTTGCCCAAGGGGCATTTACTCTGAGCTATTTGCCCAAGGGAAATTTGGCCTGAATTATTTCGCGCCAGGAGTTAAATCGAGCTTCTGAGGGAACCTTCCTGAGTATTGTTTATGGCTTTCCAAAAGAGGAAGAGGGATGCGTCCCACTGCACAAAATGGAGGAAAGTCGCGGCAGAAATCACGGACTGGTACGTCAACATAGCCAAGGCAGGCAATTCGCTGAATGTCGGTTGCATTAAAGAAAGTTGCCGTTTCGCATCCGCGGGTAAAACCAGTTTGGAGTGGGTAGCCGCAATAGTCAAAACCAGGAGTGCTTTCGTTTACGCGCGCAAAAAGGGTAGAGATTAACAAGCGAACAGACTGACCGTTAATGTTTGCATCAACAACCGTTCCTAAGGGGAGAATAGTGCTTAATGGATTGAGAGAAACTGCAACTTCATCGGCCTGTTTGCAATCGGAAGGAGTCTGAGGGGCAACACAGGTTTGAGCATTGAATGATGGTGCAACGTAGTTAATTTCTACTTCGTTATGCTGAGCTGCGAAAAGTTGGTAAACCGTTTGCTCATTTGGGTTTTGAATAAAGCCACCGCATACAGGAGTGAGTGCATAGTCATACACTACGCCTTCATCTTCAATTTTGTAGCCGATTACCATAAGCTTTGCTGCAATTTTCTTGGTGGTAACTACGCTACCTAAAGGAAGGAGTGCTTCGTTTGAAGGGGTAGTGCCGGTGGTGTGATAAACAAGAGAGTCGGGAGTAATTTGGCCGCCTCTCTTTTGCAATTGATTAACTAAGAGCTGAGTAGGGCTATTCTTTCCATTTGACTTACGTCCGTTGAAAAGAGAAGCAACGCCTACGAAAGCAAGGGGAATACAGATAATGATTGCCACAAGCATAAGAGGATTTGCTTGGCCGGTCATGGAGTCGGCCATGTACATATAAGGGAGAACAAAGAAGCCCACAATGCCAATAACGCCCAAGACGCGGATAACCTTATTAACCTTTTCGGTTTTTCGTTCAATCTCTTGCAGTTGAGCTTCGCGTTCTTCGGGAGACATGTTGTTCCAACGCTCAGAAGCTCTCTGCTGTTCCTCTTGGAAATTAAACTTATTCTTTTTCTTGCTCATAGCAATCCTCCCCAGGTATTAGCCTTGAGTGTAGTCTACCGTTCATTTCCTACTTTTTTAGAGATAAACCACAAAAAACGTAGAGCAATTCACGGTATTGCACGTACAGCTTTGCTTGAGGCTTATAGCTATAGCCTTAGGGCTTGAATTTCGCCTCTAGGTTTGTGGTTTTGGCACTGGGCTTGTGGCTTTTGGTAATCTTTGAAATTTTTCTAGCCTTGTCTTTACTTTTGGTCTTGGAGATTTTGGCTTGGTATCAAGACTTTCGCCTAGGCCTTGGCTTCTGTTCGTTTGATTAGACGTAAAATAGCGAATGAAAAACTGAAGTAGGTGAAAGGATTACGTATGGAACGTGGCGTTGCTTGGAAAACTTATACCGAAAAAGATTATGAAAGCCTTGAAAAGGTTACTTCTGGATACATCGAGTTTATTTCCGAATGTAAGACAGAACGAACTTGCACCTTGCGTGCTATTCAAATGGCTGAAAAAGCGGGTTATGAAAGCTTGGAGCAGATAATAGCCCAGAAAAAAACGTTAAAACCAGGGGATAAGGTGTGGGCCGATAACTATGGCAAGGCCTTAATCCTTGTTCAGGTTGGCGAAAACCCTATGGAGGATGGCCTCAATATTTTGGGAGCGCATATCGATTCCCCTCGTCTTGATATTAAGCAGAATCCTGTGTACGAAACTAAGGACTTTGCATATCTCGACACTCACTATTACGGCGGAATTAAAAGTTATCAGTGGGTCACCATGCCGTTGGCTTTGTATGGTGTAGTGGTAAAGAAGGATGGCACGGTAGTTGATGTGTGTGTGGGCGACAACCCAGACGATCCAGTTTTTTGTGTCACCGACCTGCTCCCTCACTTAGGCGATGAGCAGATGAAAAAGCCTGGTAGTAAAGTAATTGAGGGCGAGGATTTAGATATCTTAGTAGGTTCAAAACCTTTAGTTTTGTCAGAAAAAGATCTTGATGCGCAAATCGAGCTTAAAGCAGACGCCCCTGAGACGGAAGGCACTCCTGAGGCAGATGTCGCTGAAGTAGGTACTGCTATTGCGGGCGCGCTCGAAGATGATGACTTTAATGGTGGCGCTTATGGTAAAACGCTTGCTCGAATGGCTGAAAAGCAAGCAGTGAAAGCGAACCTCTTGTCTCTTCTTCTTGAATCCTACAACATTGAGGAAGAAGACTTTCTTTCGGCTGAATTAGAAGTAGTTCCTGCAGGAAAAGCGCGCGAGTTAGGCTTTGACCGTAGCATGGTCATTGGTTATGGCCAAGATGACAGAGTGTGCGCATATCCTTCACTTCTTGCACAGTTAGAGGTGGAAAATCCTGCCCGCACCAGTGTTTGCATTCTGGTTGATAAGGAAGAAATTGGTAGTGTAGGCGCTACGGGCATGACGTCTCGTTTCTTTGAGAATACTATTGCTGAAGTTATGGCTTTAGCGCAACAGGGAGGAGACTTGTCACTTCGCCGTGCGCTTGCGCGTTCCCGAATGCTTTCAAGTGATGTGAGTGCTGGATACGACCCAACCTATTCGAGCGTTTTTGAAGAGAAAAATAGCGCGTTTTGCGGCAGAGGTCTTGTGTTTAATAAATATGTGGGCGCACGAGGAAAATCGGGCAGCAATGATGCAAATGCTGAATACATGGCTTTCTTGCGAAAGGTAATGGATGATGCTTCTGTTTCGTATCAAACCGCCGAAATAGGCCGAGTAAACGCGGGCGGAGGCGGTACTATTGCCTATATTCTTGCCGAATACGGCATGAGTGTTATTGATAGTGGCGTTCCGGTATTGTCAATGCATTCGCCTTGGGAAGTGACTTCGAAAGCTGATATTTATGAAGCCTATAAGGGCTACAAAGCTTTCTTGAGGGCATAAGAAGAAGGGAATGAAAAGGAAGGATGTTTTTCATTTAGTGTGGAAAGACAGGCTTTCCGTGATTATAATAAATACGTTTAAGTTAGTTTTATTCTAGGAGTGTTTCATGGCTTTTATTTTTGAAGAACCATCACGTACGTTTAACGAGTATTTGCTCGTACCAGGCTACTCTTCATCAAAGTGTATTCCTGAAGCGGTAAACCTTGAAACCCCTCTTGTTAAATACAAGAAAGGCGAAGAGCCAGAGATTAAGCTCTCTATTCCTATGGTTTCTGCAATCATGCAGGCTGTTTCTGACGACGGAATGGCAGTTGCTCTTGCTCAGCAGGGCGGCCTTTCTTTTATTTATGGTTCCCAGACCGTAGAAAATCAGGCAGCAATGGTTGCACGTGTAAAGGATCACAAGGCTGGTTTTGTTCGCAGTGACTCCAATCTTCCTATTACTGCAACCTTGGCAGATGTTATTGCGCTCAAAGAGAAGCGTGGCCACACCACTATGCCTATTACTGAAGGCGGAAAATCTCAAGGTAAATTGCTCGGCATTGTAACTGGCCGTGACTATCGTGTTTCTCGTATGGATCTATCCACTCCTGTTTCTGAATTCATGACCCCACGCGAGAAGCTGATTGTTGCTGGTGCTGAGACTACCTTGAAGGAAGCAAACGACATCATTTGGGATAACAAACTTAACTCTTTGCCTATCGTTGATGAGAACGACAATCTTCTTTACATGGTATTCCGTAAAGACTATGAGTCTCATAAATCTAACCCTAACGAGCTTCTTGATAGTCACAAGCGCTACTTAGTTGGTGCTGGTATCAATACTCATGACTACGCAGAGCGCGTTCCTGCATTGGTTGAGGCAGGCGCTGATGTTTTGTGCATTGACTCTTCTGAAGGTTTCTCTGAGTGGCAGAAGATTACCTTGGACTGGGTTCGTGCTCACTATGGTGATTCTGTTCGTGTTGGCGCAGGTAATGTTATTGATGCTGAAGGCTTCCGCTTCTTAGCTGATGCTGGCGCTGACTTTATTAAAGTTGGTGTTGGTGGCGGCTCTATCTGCATCACTCGTGAGCAGAAGGGTATTGGTCGTGGTCAGGCAACCGCATTAATTGATGTTGCTAAGGCTCGCGATGAATACTTCCAGGAAACTGGCGTTTATATCCCAATTTGCTCTGACGGTGGCATCGTATACGATCACCACATGACCTTGGCTTTGGCAATGGGCGCAGACTTCTTGATGTTGGGCCGTTACTTCGCACGCTTTGATGAAAGCCCTACTAATAAAGTAAATATCAATGGCAACTACATGAAAGAGTATTGGGGCGAAGGTTCTTCTCGTGCTCGTAATTGGCAGCGTTATGACCTTGGTAGCGCAAAGAAGGGCATGAAGTTTGAAGAAGGCGTAGATTCTTATGTTCCTTATGCAGGTTCTTTGAAGGACAACGTTGATCTTTCCTTGTCAAAGGTTAAGTCCACCATGTGTAACTGCGGCGCTCTTACTATTCCTGAGTTGCAGCAGAAGGCTAAGCTCACCATTGTTTCAGCAACTTCTATTGTTGAGGGTGGTGCTCACGACGTTCTTCTTAAGGACAAAACAGTAGGAAACGTTGTTCGCTAAGTTGATTGCGAAATGAGTTTTGTAAAACGAATTCTGCGAAATAATGGTTGCAAGCGTTAAAACGCTTATTAACGAATAAGTAACAAGAAAGGCGGCCGTAACAGGCTGCCTTTTTGTTTTCCCTCTTCATAAAACCTTCACGGGAACTTGAAAAGCACATAGGCGCTCTAACTGGGATTTTTCAAGAAGAGGAGAAGAGTATAAAGGGAGCAAAACTCTCGACAATGCTTTGGATTAGGCTATTTTTGATAAGTAGGTTACAATCTACTTTATGTGTAAAAGCGCTATAACAATACTGCAAAAGATTGCCCTAAGCATCTGTTTAGTTTTGGGGCTTTGTTTTCCCGTATTGGCGCCAAAAGCCGCACAGGCTGATCCATTGTCTGATGCTCAATCAGCTCTAGACCAAGCAGAGGCACAACTCAGCGCTATTTCTGCAGAATATAACGAACTGTACAAAAAGACTGCAGAACTTGAAGAGCAAATTTCACTTTTGACCCAAAACGTTCTTGCTGCACAGGAAGAAATGATTAGAGGTCAAGAAAAGCTTGGCACTACGATGGTTGCTTCCTATAAAAATGGCTCTACTTCGTTTATTAATATCTTCCTTGCTTCCGATTCTTTGGAGAGTTTCTTAAAGAGTATTGAATACTATTCGGCAATTCAGGAAGAGCAAGCCGCGCAGATTCAAGAGCAAAAAGTTCTTAAAGAAAAATTTGATGCGGAATTAGTAGAGCTCGATAATGCGCGTGATGAGCAGCAAGCATTGCTCGATCAGGTATCTCAGAAAAGGCAACAGGCTGCTGCGGTAGTATCTGAAGCTTCCGCAAAAGTTCAGAATATCGAATCCGAACGTGCTCGTCTTGAAGCGCTTCAAGAACAAGCAAATCAGATTCAAGATCCAACTCCTGACAAAAACCCAAATAACGACCCCGACGCCGGTTCTTCTAGTTCTGCTGGAAATGGAAACTCGGGTGGCAATTCTGGTAACTCTGGTTCTTCAGGTAACTCTGGCAACAATTCCGGTGGCTCCTCTTCAAGCGGATGGAAGACGGGTACTGCCTCTGCCTATGGTGGTTCTTCAGACCCATCTGCGCCGGTAGGTTCTATAACGGCAACGGGTGCTGTTGTAAATGATTCCTCTATGGGCGTTGCGGTTCCAATGGCTTGGCCAAGCTATCGTTCCTATTTCGGTCGTGCAGTTGAAATTAGTTATGGCGGTAAAACAGTAGTTGCAACCGTAAACGACTGTGGTTATATGGGCGGAGGTTCGCGCGTGCTTGACTTGCAACCAGGAGTTTTTAAATCCTTTGGCTACAGCACGTGTCAAGCTTGGGGACTTCGCACAGTTTCTTACCGTTTCTTGTAAATATTAGGTAATATCTGGGAATTTTTCCCTTTATAATCAAAAAGACTACCTAGCATAAGCAGGAGTCATTTTTGTGTGCATAAATCCGAAGAAGGATACGACATATGAAAGAATACAATCCTCATGAAATAGAACCTCGTTGGCAAAAAGTTTGGGATGACATTTGCGCCTATCAGGTTCAAGAAGACAGTTCGAAACCAAAAAAGTACGTTTTGGAAATGTTCCCTTATCCATCGGGCGACATTCATATGGGTCACGTACGCAATTACACCATTGGTGACGTTATTGCGCGTTACTACAAAATGCGTGGCTTTGACGTTTTACACCCAATGGGCTGGGATGCGTTTGGTCTTCCTGCAGAAAACGCTGCTATCAAGCGCAACTCTCATCCTGCAAAGTGGACCTATTCCAATATTGAGACACAAAAAGCCTCTTTTAAGCGAATGGGTTTTTCCTATGACTGGGATCGCACTGTTGTAGCTTGTGATCCTGAGTATTATCGCTGGGGTCAGTGGATTTTCCTTCAGTTCTGGAAGCGCGGCTTAGTTGAGCGTCGCAACAGCCCAGTTAATTGGTGTCCAAGCTGTGGAACCGTTTTGGCAAACGAACAGGTAATTGAGGGCCGTTGTTGGCGTTGTGATAGCGTCGTTGAAAAACGCGATCTTACTCAGTGGTACTTCAAAATTACCGATTATGCTCAAGAGCTTCTTGACGATTTGGACCAGTTGGAAGGTTGGCCTGCTCGCGTAAAGCAGCAGCAAGCTAACTGGATTGGCCGTTCTGAGGGTGCTGAAGTTGAGTTTCTTTTATGCGATAAGGAAGGAAACGCTCCAGAGAACCCAACCGATGAAGATTACATCACCGTTTTCACTACGCGCGCTGATACGCTTTTCGGTGCTTCGTTCTTCGTTCTTGCTCCTGAATACAAAGGCTTGAAGGAGTTGGTAGAGGGCACCGAATTTGAGCAGCCTGTTATGGATTTGGTTGCTGCTGCGGCAAAAGTATCTGCAGTTGAGCGTGCGCAGGGCGATCACGAAAAGCACGGTGCTTTCACGGGTAGATATGTTATTAACCCAATTAATGGGGAAAAGGTGCCTGTTTGGGTTGCAGACTACGTTATTGCTGAATATGGCACGGGTGCAGTTATGGCTGTTCCATGTGGCGACCAGCGTGACTTCGAATTCGCTCGTAAATATGACTTGCCAGTTATTCCTATTATTTGCACAACTGATGACCCTTTGTATGAGCAGCTCAAAGATGAGCAGAATCGCGTGGTAACTTCCGTAGACTGGGAAGAAGCAATGGCCGCAGAAGGTATTCTTGTTCAGTCTGGTAAGTTCACCGGCCTTAAGGGCGGTAAACATTCTGAAGCTGAAGAGGCAGTAGTTGCTGCTCTCGAAGAAATGGGCCGTGGTCGCAGAAAGGTTGAATTCCGTTTGCGTGACTGGCTTATTTCTCGTCAGCGCTATTGGGGAAATCCTATTCCTGCAATTCATTGTCCTGATTGCGGAGTTGTGCCAGTTCCTGAAAACGACTTGCCAGTTCGCTTACCAGAAGATATTGATCTTGCTGCTGGCGAAACATTGGCAAACCACGAAGAGTTTGCGCAGTGCACTTGTCCAAAGTGTGGCAAGCCTGCTCGTCGTGAGACAGATACCATGGATACCTTTACCTGCTCTAGCTGGTATTACATGCGCTATACCGATCCTCACAACACTGAGCTTCCATTTGATTCCAGCAAGGTAAACACCTGGATGCCAGTTGACCAGTATATTGGTGGTATTGAGCACGCAATTCTTCACTTGCTTTATAGTCGCTTCTTCACAAAGGTGTTGCGTGATGAAGGCATGCTTTCTTTCGACGAACCATTCACCAACCTGCTTTGCCAGGGCATGGTTTTGGACGGAAATGGCGATGTTATGTCTAAATCTAAGGGCAACGTTATTGCGCCAGAATCTATGATTGCCGAGTACGGTGCAGACGCCGTTCGTGCTTACATCTTGTTTATGGCACCACCTGATAAAGATCTTTTGTGGAACGAAGAAGGCCTTGCTGGTTTGTACAAGTTCCTCAACCGTGCATGGCGTATCGTGTGTGATTTGGCTGGAAAGGCAGATGAGCAGTCTTTCTTCCAGGCTAATGCAGCAAATGATGCAGATTTGGCGAAAGCGGCAAAGTTCTTAGGCCGTGAACGCCATCGTGTAGTTGGCAAGGTTATTGAAGACTTTGAGCGTAACAGCTTTAATACTGCAATTTCTGCGGTTATGGAATTGGTTAATGCTGCGTCCGATTATCTTCGTCGTGGTTGCGCAGAGCTTCGCAAGGCTAACCCTGAGTATGCTGCTCTTGATAAGGATGTAGCAGAAACCATCACCAAGCTCCTTGCTCCTGTTGCTCCTCATTGGGCTGAAGAGCTTTGGGCAACAGTATTAGAAAACGAAGGCTCTTTGATTGTTGACCAGCCTTGGCCAGATTTTGATCCTGAAAAAGCAAAGGCTAATGAGGTAGAACTTGCAGTTCAGGTTAATGGTAAGGTTAAGGCTCGTATCACTGTTTCTGCTTCAGCTGCTGAACAGGAGATTAAAGAAACTGCCCTTGCCGCTATTACACAAGCCACTGAGGGAAAGAATATTGTTAAAGTTATTGTAATTCCTAGTCGTTTAGTAAATGTGGTAGTAAAATAACCGTAGTTTTTGAACACCTCCAGGCGTCAATTGGTTTCAATTGACGCCTATTTTTTTGTGATACATTTGGAGGAATTTTGAGTTTTCGGTGGGATAGCTGACAGAAAGCTGAGGATAGCTAAGGTGAGGACAGCAAACAAAGCGAAGCTTACCGAAAAAAAGAGAACCGCTAATAAGGTTAAGAATCACTAATAAGAGTGAGGACTGCTAAAAAAGCGGGGAAGGATGAAAAAAGTGTTCGCTAACCTCACATTCAGATAGACGGTCAGGTAGGTAGGAGTCAACTGGGTGCAGCCAGATATTAGAAATACAAAAATCAAAGAAGAGAAATCGGGTTGCATTGAAGCACTTAAGACTTTCTTTCTCATTTCCTTTCTTCTGGTGTTTTTGGTATTTGGCGTCCCGCTAATAATAGAGGGTATTGTCCGAGGCACTACTTTCTCCGACATTAAAGAGCAAAGCGTAGTTGTGGAAGAAAAGGACGCATTCCAGCCTCAGGCAATTGTGGTTTTAGGCGCAGGCATTAATTTTGACGGTTCTCCTTCAACCATATTGAAAGATAGACTTGATACCGCCATTAGTCTCTATGAAGAAGGAGTTGCGCCAAAGATTATCATGTCGGGAGATAATACCGAATCAAGCTACAACGAAGTAATGGCCATGTGCAATTATGCCGTAAAGCAAGGGGTAAATCGGGATGATATCTTCTGTGACCATGCGGGCGTTTCTACTTATGACACTATGTATCGGTTGAAATATGTATTCTCAGTAGAACGTTGTGTTCTTGTTTCGCAAGAGTACCATCTGTATCGCTGCATTTTTGATGCAGAAGGCTTTGGCATTAAAGTGGTTGGCGTTTCTGCCGACGCACATGAATATAAAGATAAAGAATCGTACGAAAAACGCGAATATGCAGCACGCATCAAAGACTTTTTCGAGGTTCTGTTTAAGGTTGAACCCGTGAAAAAAAGTTCACCGGTTTCTCTTGATCAATCAGGAAGAGTAACCCAGTGGTGGTAGGTGTTTTCTGGTGGGGGTAGCTGTAGTAGCTTTTCAGAGGAAATCTTCCCAGAAGCAGCAGGACTTCAACTAAGGCAACTTGCCTACTAGTAGCAATCAATAGATTTGCCGGCAGTTAAGAGTTGTAGGCAGCTGGTACTTGCAGCTGCCTACAATTAACGTCTAGAGTTCTTGCGTGAGCGCTTCCATTTCTTCAAGCAATTCGCCAAAGAGCTCAAGGGCACTATTAATAGGTTGGGCAGTTGCCATATCTACGCCAGCTCCCTTTAAAAGATCAATTGGAGGTTGAGAGTTTCCTCCTTTGAGGAAACTAAGATACGCTTCAACGGCCGGTGCGCCTTCATTCAGAATTCTTTGCGAAAGAGCAATTGCTGCAGCATAGCCAGTTGCATACTGATACACATAATAGTTGTAGTAGAAGTGAGGAATACGTGCCCACTCTAAGGCTATGTCATCATCAACTACAATTTCTGGACCAAAGTAGTCGGTATTAAGCTGCTTGTACATTTCGCAAAGAGCCTCAGAAGTGAGTGCGTTTCCTTGAGCCGTAAGCTGGTTGATAGCAAGTTCAAATTCCGCAAACATAGTTTGTCTATAGAGTGTTCCTCTAAACTGTTCCAAGAAGTGATTGAGTAGGTATGCTCGTTTTTTAGCGTCAGTAGTGTTTTTGAGGAAGTACTGCATCAAAAGTGCTTCATTGCAGGTTGAAGCAACTTCGGCAACAAAAATTACGTAAGACGAATAGCAAGAAGGCTGCTCTTGGCAAGAAAGATAGGTATGAATTGAGTGGCCCATCTCATGGATCAAGGTGAAGACATCATCGAGTTTGCCTTGGAAGTTCAAGAGAATAACAGGATGCATGCCAAATCCGCCCGCAGAATATGCTCCACTGCGCTTACCCTTATTCTCGTAGACGTCAATCCAGCGTTCGGAAAGCCCCTTTCTTACCAGGGAGAGGTACTCTTCTCCTAAAGGCTGAAGCGCTTCCAAAATTATTTCGCAAGCTTCTTCATAGGTGAATGACATATCTAAATCTTCAACCATAGGGGTGTATAAGTCGTAAAAATGAAGCTCGTCTAAACCAAGGAGTTTTTTGCGAAGCCCTACATAAGTATGGAGGTGTTTGAGGTTGTTGCGCACTGATGCAATCAAGTTGGTGTATACCTCAACAGGAACTTCGGTATTGTCAAGCGAATAAGCAAGGGAAGACTCGTACTTTCGTGCTTTGCTGAAAAAGTGGAGCTGCTTAGTTTGTGCGCCCAGTATTGCAGCGCACGTATTCTTGGACGAGCCGTATGTTTTGTACATGCTGGTAAAAGCATTCTTTCGCAGTTCACGGTCGGAAGAAGTTAAGAGAGGAACATAGCTTCCATGGGTCACCGGATGAGCATTTCCTTGAGAATCGAGCGCATCTTCAAACGTAAGGTCGGCATCGTTTAATTGTGAAAAGATATTTTCAGGCTGGGAAGCAAGGTCTCCTACGCCCGCAAGAAGCGCTTCTTCTTCTTTGCTGAGAATATGAGCCTTGCTTGCAAAAATCTTGTCGAAAATGCGGCGGTAGAGTTCAAGGCCTGGTTCTTCACGGTAGAAGGAGGCCATAGTGTCTTCAGGAATGCTTAAAAGCTCTGAAGTAAACCATGCTTGGGAAGAGGCAAGTGTTACGTATGCGCTCATAACTTGGTTTGAGTAGTCCTGATAAAGGGCAACGCGCGTATCTTCGTCAGATTTTCTCTGAGCGTAATTAATAAGCTTTCCCAGTTTTATACCTACTTCGTCATCAAGAGAGCAGTAGGTAAGAAGATTGTGAGCGCTTTGAGCCAAAGTTCCTTCGAAAGCGGCAAACTTTTCAGGGTAGGTTTTTAGGTCTGCAAGCGCATCGAGAAATGCTTCATCGCTAGGGAAGATACTAGAGAGATCCCAGGTGTATTGAGTATCTATATCGGTGCGGTTTTCGTAAATCATAGAGTTCCTTAGTCTAGTGCTTTATTAAGTGAATTCGTTTTGTTCAGTAAAAGACGGTTAGTCCAGCGCAATGAAATCAACGCGTTGTACTGAGCGGTTATCAAGAGTAATTTTAGCAATACTTTTTGGTGAGCCACCACGCGGATAAGAAGCGCTGCCAGGATTAATAAAGTGCACGCCGTTTAGTAACTGGTTTCGCGGTATATGGGTATGCCCATGAACAACAACAGAAGTATCCGTATCAAGAAGACCAATATCTTCAGGGCGATGGCAAACACGGAAGCGAACTCCTTCTAAATGAGGAGTTGCTATAAAAGGAATAGATGGGTCATAAAAGCGATCACAATTTCCTAAAACGCAGGTAGTAGGAGCAATGCTTTCAAGCTCGAAAAGCACCTGAGGATTCTCGATATCTCCTGCGCAGATGATATGGTCAACACCCAGAAGTGCTTCGTATGCCTTATGTGAAAGCGTGCCATGAATATCAGAAATAACACCAATAATCATGCAAATTCCTTTCAATAATTAATCAACAGCCAAAACAAATATCGTTTTGGCAGGTAGGTAAATAGGTAGAGTTTCATTGTTAGGTTCATATGGCTCTACTACTAGACTTGAACGGTCTTTTGTTTAGGAGCGGTTGCTGTTTTTGCTCAAGTAAGTACGTTTGAGTTTTATGGTCTTACTATAGAGGTTGGTTTGGGCAAAAAGGTTGCCAGTAGTCAAATGGAATAAAATAGACAAAGCAAGACAACCGTAAGCTGCCGTTTGGAATAAAAATGGCAAAAAAAGAGAAAAAGTGGTTGATTCTTCCTCTTTAAACCCGTAGAATATATACGCTTTTGCAAGTGCGCCGTTAGCTCAGTTGGTAGAGCAGGGGACTTTTAATCCCAAGGTCGCGGGTTCGATTCCCTCACGGCGCACCATTTTTTCTTACTTAGAATTGGGAATACTCGATTCTTGCTCCAGTAGTAAAAATGGTTGCAAAAGAGATGGTGTAATAGTTTGAGAAGCAATCGTTTGAGTGCTTATGTGGTCGAGAAAAAGTAGTTTCTCGACATTGCGCTATGTGCGCTTTTTTTGCTGTCTACACCTTTTGCGGCATGTCAGTCTCTTTGTTTAAAGGAACAAGTTTTGGCTAAAGAAGATGCAATTGAACTGGAAGGCACCGTACTCGAAGCGCTTCCAAATGCAATGTTCAAGGTAGAACTCGAGAATGGTCACCAAATTTTGGCTCACATTTCGGGCAAGATGCGTATGCATTACATCAAAATTTTGCCTGGAGACAAGGTTCAGGTTGAACTCTCTGTATACGACTTGGATCGTGGCCGCATTACCTATCGTTATAAGTAATCGGAAGAAGGGGTTTCCCCTTAGTGTGCTTAGCTTACCAAATGGCCGATAGCTAAGTAGCTTCACTGGAGCTCGTCTGTAAGCTTCAAATGTGAAAAAGCAAATTTTCGCCTGCGGCTGGGCGTGTAGATAGAAAGATCCACATAACCGAAAGGAATTGAATTATGAAGGTACGTCCTTCGGTCAAGAAAATGTGCGACAAGTGCAAGGTAATTCGACGTCATGGCAAGGTTCTCGTAATTTGCGAAAACCCACGTCATAAGCAGCGTCAGGGTTAAAGAGAAAGGGAAATCAGATTATGGCACGTCTTGTTGGTGTCGACCTTCCTCGCGACAAGCGCATTGAAGTCGGCTTGACCTACATCTACGGCATTGGTCTCACTACTTCTAAGAAGATTCTTGCTGAGACTGGCATTAATCCTGACACTCGTGTTAAGGATATTACTGAAGACGAACTCTCCAAACTTCGTGACTATATTCAGGAGAACCTTACTACTGAAGGTGACCTCCATCGTGAAGTTTCTCAGAACATCAAGCGTCTTATGGAGATTGGCTGCTATCGTGGTCTCCGTCATCGTCGCGGTCTTCCTGTTCGCGGTCAGCGTACTCATACAAACGCTCGTACCCGCAAAGGTCCACGTCGTCAAGTTGGCGCAAAGAAGAAGTAAGGATAAAGAGTGGCTAAGAAGAACGTTCGCACGCGCCTTAAGCGCTCTGAGCGCAAGAATATTGCAGTTGGCGCTGCTCACATCAAATCAACTTTTAACAACACTATCGTATCCATCACGGATCCTCAGGGTAATGTAATCTCTTGGCAGTCTGCTGGTACCGCTGGTTTCAAGGGTTCCCGCAAGTCTACTCCTTTTGCTGCACAGCTTGCAGCTGAGGCAGCAGCTAAGACTGCTATGGAACATGGCCTCAAGAAAGTATCTGTTTTCGTAAAGGGCCCAGGCTCTGGTCGCGAAACAGCTATCCGTTCTTTGCAGGCAGCTGGTCTTGAAGTAACCAGCATTCAAGATTGCACCCCAATCCCACACAACGGTTGCCGTCAGCGCAAGCGTCGTCGTGTCTAAATGAAAGGATCGATTCAATATGGCAATTAACAGGACTCCGGTTCTCAAGCGTTGTCGTCAGCTCGGCATCGACCCGGTAGTTATGGGTTACAGCAAGAAAGAATCCATTCGCCAGCCTAAGCGTCGTCGCAAAGAAAGCGAATACGGCATGCAGCTTCGTGAGAAGCAGAAGGCAAAGTTCATCTATGGCGTACTCGAGAAGCAGTTCCATAGCTACTTTGAGCGTGCAAAGGCTATGCCTGGCGTAACCGGTGAGAACCTTATGAGCATTCTTGAGACTCGTCTCGACAATGTAGTTTTCCGTCTTGGCTTCGCTAAGACCCGTAAAGAGGCTCGTCAGATTGTTACCCATGGTCACATCCATGTAAACGGTCGTCGCGTAGACATCCCATCTTTCCGCGTTCGTCCTGGCGACCTTGTATCAGTTGCACCTAAGGCAAAGGATCTTCTTGTTATCAAGAGCGCTTTGGTTTCCAACGAGAGCGTACAAGTTCCTGCATGGCTTGAGGTTGACATTGAGAAGCTTCAGGGTAGCGTTCTCGCAATTCCTGAGCGTGATCAGATTGACCTTGACATTCGTGAACAGCTTATTGTTGAACTTTACTCCAAGTAATTTTGGCTGCCACAAACCGCTATTTAAGGAGGCTTAACTAATATGACAGAGTTCATGAGGCCGACAGTTGCGACTGAAGAAGTAAATGAGACTATCTCTCGCTTCATTGTGGAACCACTGGAGCGTGGTTATGGTTACACTCTTGGTAATTGTATGCGTCGTGTATTGCTTTCTTCTCTTGATGGTGCAAAAGCAACCGCTATCCAGATTGAAGGCGTACAGCACGAGTTCACTACTGCTGAAGGCGTAATCGAAGATATTACCGATATCGTTTTGAATGTTAAGGGCTTAGTATTCAGCGCTCTCAATAATGAGATCGAAGAAGCTACTGCTCACATCCATGCAGAAGGTCCATGTACCGTAACTGGTGCAGATATCGAGGTTCCTACCGAATTTACCCTCATCAATCCTGAGCATGTAATTGCAACGGTTGCTGATGGTGGAACTCTTGAGATGACTATTCGCATTGGTGTTGGTCGTGGCTACGTATCTGCTGAACGTAATAAGCGTACAGAAGATCCAATCGGCATTATTCATGTTGATTCTCTCTTCTCACCTGTTCGTCGTTGCACCATGAGTGTTAGCGACACCCGTGTTGGTCAGCGTACTGACTATGACAAACTTGTTTTGGAAGTTGAAACCGACGGTTCCTTGGATCCTTCCGAAGCTGTTTGCCGCGCTGCTAACATTATCGACCAGTATATGGGCGCATTCTTAGTTCTTGACGAGATTGAAGAGAACGAAGAGGGCGAAGTAGTATCCATCTTTGCTCCTGAGAACCAGGAAGCAAATGCAGAGCTTGATAAAGCAATTGAAGACTTGGATCTTTCCGTACGTTCTTACAATTGTTTGAAGCGTGCAGGTATTCACTCTGTTCGTCAGCTTGTTGAGTATTCTGAGAATGACTTGCTTAATATTAGGAACTTTGGTGCGAAGTCCATTGAGGAAGTAAAAGATAAGCTTATTTCCATGGACCTCAATTTGAAGCTTTAGGAGATAAAAAATGAGGCATAACAAGAAGGGCCGCAAGCTTGGTACTGATGCTGCACACACCAAGGCTATGAAGAAGAGCTTGGTTCGTGCATTGTTTACCAACGACCGTATCAAGACGGTTGAAGCTCGCGCAAAGGAAATTCGCCCTGATGTTGATAAAATCATCACTTGGGCAAAGAAGGGCGACTTGCACTCTCGTCGTCTTGCTATTGCAGCACTTGGTGACAAAGAGTTGGTTCGTGAGATTTTCGAAAAGATATCTCAGGGTCAGTTCCAGGATCGCCAGGGTGGTTACACTCGCATTTTCAAGCTTGGTAACCGCAAGGGTGACAACGCTCCAATGGTAATCATGGAGCTCTGCACCGATCCAGTAGTAAAGAAGGATGCTGAGTAAGTCTGCATCTTACTATCTTGCTTGCTAAAAGACCGCACTCGATTGTGCGGTCTTTTTCATTTTGGATTGATAACTCTCTTTTCTATCGTGAGTTACAATAGGGCCACAAATTGAGGAGTTGGGAAAAAGAGTTTGACTGGTGGATTTGACATACTTGAAACCAAGGGACGAGAAAAGCATTCTGTTGACGCTCGGGTAAAGATTGTGTTCTTGCTTGCGTATTCAATTGGACTCTTTTTTGTTGAAACATGGACTGGTCTAGGACTTTTTGCGTTCGTTTGTCTTCTCCTTACCATTCTTTCAAAGATTCCTTTTAAGCAGCTCTCACTTATGCTTGTTCCGTTGTATATGATTCTTCTTATCATGTGGCTCTGTAATGCTTTCGTAGTAAACATTCACGATATCCCTGAACCTTCGGCTTTTGCAAACGTATCAACGGGGTTTGCAAAAGGAATGCCTCCTATTGCTCTGGTGGGTGCCTTTGGTTTTAATCCAGAAGGTGCCATGCGTGGATTGTTTTTAGTGTTGCGAATTGTCTTGCTGTTTTTCGCAAGTCTTATTGTTGCGGGTACTACTTCTTCGAATGCCTTAGTTAATGCGTTTTCCTCTCTTATGACTCCTTTGCGAAAACTAAAGGTTCCTGTTGATGATATTGCTGCTATTTTCGGACTTGCTTTGCGTTTTATTCCTCTTACCGCTCAGAAGTACCAGGAAATTACTATGGCGCAAACTGCTCGAGGAGCGCATTTTGGTAAAGGAGGTCTTATCGAAAAGGTCAAAGGCTTCTTGCATGCGCTCGTTCCTTTATTCATAGGGATGTTCAAGCGCGCCGATTCTATTTCTGTTGCTATGGAAGCGCGCTGCTACGGTGCTGGCATTCGAACGTCTCTTAACCAGACTCCTTTAACGCTTTCGCAAGGATGCATCCTTCTTGGAGGACTTGCCTTTTGCATAGGTCTCCCATTTTTTTTCTAATAAGGCGGGAATATGGCGCGTTTGGATCTATAGTTGAAAAGCGAAATAGGGGTGTGCAAAAAGTGAAAGGGTACTCAATACTATGAAATTGTATATGCCTACAAAAGTGTATATGGAGCACGATTGTGTGTTGAATCATGCAGACGAATTAGCTTCTTTCGGAACAAAGGCTTTCATTGTTACCGGAGCCCACTCTTCGAAAGTAAATGGCTCTTTATCTGATGTGCAAAACGCACTTGATAGCCAAGGGATAGGCTATTTCGTTTTTGACCAGGTTGAAGCGAATCCTTCGGTTGAAACGGTGAGTGAAGGTGCAACTGAAGCACTTGAGCAGGGATGCGATTTCTTTATTGGCGTAGGGGGAGGGTCTCCTATGGATGCCGCCAAAGCCATGGCAGTATTGGCAAAAAACCCTCAGTTTATAAAGTGTGCACATGATGCTTTATATACCGAAGCTAATCTATCAGCATTTCCCGTAGTTGCAATTCCAACAACCTGTGGTACAGGTAGCGAAGTAACGCAGTATGCAGTTCTTACGCGTCATGCGCTCCAGACGAAAAAAAGCATTGCATCAAAGCTTTTTCCAGCGCTCGCTCTTGTAGATGTTGTTTACCTCAAAAAAGCATCCTATGACACGATAAAAAGTACCTGTGTTGATGCGCTGTCGCATTTAATCGAAAGTTATCTTTCCAGTAATGCGAATTCGCTCAATCGTATGTATGCACGTGAAGGATTGCTCAGGTGGGGTAAGGTAAAGGAAGCACTTAGGACAGAGGTACAGTTCGCCCAAGCAACAGACCAGACTTATGAGCTGTTTATGCAGGCAAGCGTCATTGCCGGTATGGCTATTGCTCAAACAGGAACTTCGCTTCCTCACGCTTTAAGCTATTCCGTAACCTATACATATGGAACTCCTCATGGAAGCGCAGTGGGAATATTCTTGCCAGGCTATTTAGAGACGTATGGTAATCAGAAATTAGTAAATGAAGTGCTTTCATACTTAGGCTTTGAGTCGGTTAATGCTTTTCGAGACTATATTCGCCAGGTAATTGGAGATGTTCCTGTTGAAGTTAACATTTGGAAGCAGGCTACAGAAAACCTTTTGGCGGATTCTTCAAAATGCGCAAATCATCCATTTGCCGTGACTGAGAAAGAGATTTATTCGTATTTACGTCTCAATCCTGAAAACCAAACCTATGTGTTATAGGGGAAAATAATCAGATTTCTGAAGAAATAAGCCTGTTTAGGTTTTGGTTTTTTACGTGCTTGATATACGATATAACGGTGTGAAAAAAATTCTCAAGGAGGAATAATGGGAATCATTATCGACGTGTATGGTCGTGAAATTCTAGACTCTCGCGGCAATCCAACTGTTGAGGTTGAGGTTGTGCTTGATGACGGCGCAATGGGTCGTGCTGCAGTACCTTCAGGTGCTTCCACTGGTGCATTTGAAGCAGTAGAACTTCGCGACGGCGATGCTAATCGTTACCTTGGAAAAGGTACTCAGACTGCAGTAGCTCACGTTAACGAAGAGATTGCAGATGCTCTTATTGGCATGGAGGCTGATGATCAGCGTGCAATCGATGCTGAAATGATTGCATTAGATGGTACCGACAATAAGGCAAAATTTGGCGCAAATGCAATTTTGGGTGCTTCACTTGCATGCGCAAAAGCAGCAGCTGATTCTGCAGAGCTTCCTTTGTATAAGTACGTAGGTGGCGTAAACGCAAACCTTTTGCCTACTCCAATGATGAACATCCTTAACGGTGGTGCTCATGCAGACAACAATGTTGACTTCCAGGAATTCATGATTATGCCTGTTGGTGCTGAGTCCTTCGCTGAAGCACTTCGTTGGTGTGCAGAAATCTATCACACCTTAAAGAAGGTTCTTCATGAAAGCGGCTTGGGTGGCGGCGTAGGTGACGAAGGTGGTTTTGCGCCAAACTTCGCAACTAACGAGGAACCACTTCAGTATATTGTTAAAGCATGTGAAGCTGCAGGTTATAAGCCAGGTGTAGACATCATGTTCGCTATGGACCCTGCTTCTACTGAATATTACAATGCAGAAACTGGCAAGTATGTTCTTGCAGGCGAAGGTCGCGAATTCACTTCCGAGGAAATGGTTGATTATTGGGAGGCTTTGGTAAACAAGTACCCAATCATTTCTATTGAAGATGGCATGGCTGAAGAAGACTGGGATGGCTGGAAGGCATTGACCGACCGAATTGGCGATCGTGTACAGCTTGTTGGCGATGACTTGTTCGTTACTAACTCTAAGCGTCTTGCAAAGGGTATCGAACTTGGTTGCGCAAATGCAATCCTTATTAAAGTAAACCAGATTGGTTCTTTGACTGAGACCTTAGAAGCAATTCAGATGGCTAAGCAGGCAGGTTATGCATGCGTTATGTCTCATCGCTCTGGCGAAACTGAGGATGTCACTATTGCTGATTTGGCTGTTGCAACTAATGCAGGCCAGATTAAGACTGGTGCTCCTTGTCGTTCTGACCGTGTTGCAAAATATAATCAGCTTCTCCGTATTGAGGAAGAGCTTGATATGGCAGGCCAGTACGCCGGCATGAATGCTTTCTATAACATTCAGCGCTAATTAAGGGTTGCTAAAAATCCTTAATTAGTATGCTTGATTGTGCGGTGAGGGCGCTTATTGAGCAAAAGCTACTAAGCTAATACGACACAAAAGGGGATGCTTTCGAGCATCCCCTTTTATATAAAATGCTGCTTTACGAAAAAGCGGGTTATAGGAACAAACGTGGATATGAGAGGATATAATAACTGCAGATAAAGGGCCATTTTTGGCCTCTTGTTGTTGCTCTGAATCAACAACAAGCCTGTTTGCAAATCTCGATACTGTTTTATAAAACGTTTAACCTTGATTGTGCGTAGCCTATAGCGCAAAACCTAGATTTTGCGCTGGGTGGAATAATCAGAGCCTTGCTTTTTAGCCTCTTCTAAGAGCGCTTCTCTAAATACTTCCATACCAATCCATGGCTCAGCATTCATAGGAGTGCCCAGTTCAATAGAGTATTTTGCTTGAGAAGAAAGTTTCAGCTGGACTAACTTGTTAGTAGGGATATAGCTCCTCTCGATAATGTTGAGGGGAGCAAATGTTGCACCAAGACCTTCCGAGGCCATAGTAATTAACGTAGTCAAAGATTCGGAAGCGGTAATAATGTAAGGTTTTACTCCCGCATTACGAAGTTCTGAATACGCAATGCGGCCGCTAATATCGTCAACCATGCCTAACGCAAAAGGACAGGATTCCAAGGAAGCCAGGCCTTCTTTTTGCAAAACAGCCTTTGCTTGATCAAGGGGCAATTGAAGCGTTTCGCAAAGAAGATCTTCATGAATTACGCAAACTACTTCTTCTTGATAAAGCGGTTCAACAATAGCGCCAGGATTGTTGGTGCCAAAACGAGCAATTACGGCATCAACTTCGCCGTGTTCGGCCATGCGAATCAGTTCTCGGTTGGTCCCTTCGTGAAGAGTGATGCGAACCTTAGGTAATTGAGAGGTTACCTTCTTAATAATGCCTGGCATTAAGGTTCTTCCACGAATAGTAGATATGCCAATCTTTAATTCGCCAAATCCATTTCCTGTTGCTTCACCAATTTGGCGAAGCAAATCGAATTGCGCTTGCTGCTGCTCACGGGCATACAATAAAAAAGCCTGTCCGGCAGGAGTGAGCGAAAGAGGAGTGCCTCTTACAATAAGTTTTGCATCAAGCTCTTTTTCTAAGGTGGCCAAACGAGCACTAAGAGTCTGTTGAGATATCTGCAAAACGTCAGCAGCTTTAGTGAAATTGCCCTTTTCCGCAAGGCGGATAAACCAATTCCAATTATCGAAAGCCATGACACCTCCTATTTTGTAAGAGACGAACCGTTTTTATTAGTGCGAGAAGTTTTTTATTGGTACCAGATTAGTCTTTTTTTCTCATTCAATCAATTTTTGTTACGTTAAAAAAATTTTTTGTTAATAAACATCGATTTTCGGCAATTTAACAGATAAAATCGTTACAACAATTTGAGAAGTAGGGTTGTTCTCAAGTTAAAGAAAGAAAAGTGTGAAGAAAGAGAGTAAGAACATGAAGAAAAAGTTTCTTGCTATTATTACCGCAGCTTGTGCTTTGGTAATGGCTTTCGCTTTAGTTGGTTGCGGTGGCTCTTCATCTAAAGACCTTCGCTTCGTAACTGGTGGCGATTCTGGTACTTATTATGGTTATGGTTCTGTACTTGCTCAGTACTCTACCAACAACGCAGGAGTAAAGGTTAACGCAATTACTTCTGATGGCTCTAAAGCAAACATCCAGTCTCTTGAAGACAACGAAGCTGACATTGCATTCTGCCAGGCTGACGTTACTTCCTATGCATATTCTGGCACTGTTTTGTTCGACAAGGCATACACTGATTTCTCTGTTGTAGCTTCCTTGTATCCAGAGCAGATTCAGATTGTAACTCTTGATCCTTCTATCAAGACTGTTTCTGACTTGAAGGGTAAGACTGTTTCTATTGGCGCTGCAAACTCGGGCGTATACTTCAATGCTGTGGACATTTTGGGCGCATATGGCCTCAGCGAAGCTGACATCACTCCTGTTCTCCAGAACTTCAAGGATTCTGCTGACTCTTTGAAGAACGGCAAGATTGATGCTGCATTCATTACCGCTGGTGCTCCTACTACTGCAATCACCGAGCTTGACACTTCCAAGCCAACCTACTTGGTATCTTTGGACGCAGCTCACATTGCAGCACTTAAGGAGAAGTGCCCATTCTATGACGAGGTAGTTATTCCTGCAGGTACCTACTCTGGCATGACTTCTGATTGCACTACTGTTGCAACTGCTGCTTTGATCATTGCAAACAACTCCGTATCCGAAGACGACATCTATAAGTTCACTAAGTCCCTCTTCGACGGTGCTGAGAAGAATGCTTCTGCACATGCTAAGTATGCTGAGCTCTCCCTCGAGAACGCAACTTCTTACGCTGCAGTACCATATCATGCAGGTGCAGCTAAGTACTACGCAGAGAAGAACATCACCGTACCTACTGCTTAATAATCTAAGCTCATATTGATGTTTGGGGGCTGTGATAAGCATGACTTGTCACAGCCCTGTTAGGTCTAAGTACTTTTATTTCTCTGATGATTCTTTATAGAAATTGAGGAAGTATCACAGAAATAAAAGAAATTGAGATTTTTCGAGGGGGGAGTATGAACCTTTTCAAGAAAAAGAAACTTGCGGCGCAAGAGGCGTCAAATAAGCAAAATTCAGACGAAATTGACGTAGATGAGGTTATGCGAAAGTATGACCAGGAGTCTAATACTCGTATTTGGGAAGGCGTTCCAAAGGTTGTCGTAACTGCGCTTATGATCATCTTCTCTGTGTACTGTATTGCTATTACGCTTTTAAGTACTGAACAGGCAGAAATTCGCTTAGCACGCTTCTTGGCATTCGTAATCATTATTGGATATGTTATGTACCCATCACGCAAAACGGGTCACAAAGTAAACCATATTCCAATTTACGACATCATAATCATGCTAGCGGGTTCTTTCTCGTTCATGTACTTTTCTGTCAATGCTACCGACATTCTCTTGATGGGTACCCGCATTACTCCATTTTTGGTGATACTAGGTATTATTGGCATGCTTTCCATGATTGAGCTGTGTAGGCGTTGTGTGGGCATTCCAATTATTGTGGTGGTGTCGTGTTTGCTGATTTATGCCTATGTATGGCAGTTTGGTTATGGCTCTGACTTCGGCCGAGCAACTTCAAACATTGTTCAGAAGCTCTTCTACACCACGAGCGGTATCATTGGCACTCCTACCAATGTTTGCTATACCTACATTGTTCTCTTTATTATCTTTGGCGCCTTTCTTGAGCGTACCGGCATTGCAGGATTCTTTATTGCGTTTGCAAACCGTGTTGCAGGTTGGTCTTCAGGCGGTGCTGCTAAAGTTTCCGTTATTTCTTCTGCCTTGTGTGGCATGGTTTCTGGATCTTCGGTAGGCAATACTGTTACTACTGGTTCTATCACTATTCCTATGATGAAGAAGACAGGATATAAACCTGAGTTTGCTGGCGCTGTTGAGGCTGCTTCTTCAACCGGTGGTCAGCTCATGCCTCCTATCATGGGTGCAGCAGCATTCTTGATGGCTGAATATATGGGTATTCCTTATATCGAAGTTGCGGTTGTTGCAATTATTCCTGCAATTTTGTACTTCACAGGAATCTTTTGTGCAGTTCATTTGGAAGCAAAGAAAAATGGCTTGAAGGGTATTCCTCTAAATGAGCTCCCAACTTGGATTTATCTTTTGAAGAATTGCTACCTTGTTATTCCATTAGTTGTATTGGTTTACTTGGTTTCCGCAGGCGTATTTACTATGGCTATGTCTGCTGCAGTATCTATCTTCATTGCCTTTATCATTGGTCTTGTTCATTTCTTCCTCACCAATCTTGAAGCGCGCACTGAAGAGCAGAGCATTGGTTCTGTTCTTCTTGAAACCTGTAAGTCTTCTGTTTGGTCTTTGTTTGATTCTTTGGCAGCGGGTGGAAAAAACTCAATTTCTGTTGCAGTTGCGTGTGCTTTAGCTGGCTTGATTGCAGGAACCATTACGGTAACTGGTCTTGCTTCAACTCTCATTAACGCAATTGTTGTTGCTTCGGGAAGTTTCCTTATTGTTGGTTTGGTTCTTACTATGCTTTGCTGCATTGTTTTGGGCATGGGTGTTCCTACAACGGCAAACTACTGCATTATGGCAGCAACCTGCGCTCCTATTCTCATTCAGTTAGGTGTGCCGGTTATCTGTGCGCACTTCTTTGTATTCTACTTCGGTATTTTGGCCGATATTACTCCTCCAGTTGCTCTGGCAGCGTACGCGGGTAGTGCAATTGCGAAATCAAGGCCAATGGCTACTGCAGTTAACGCATCCAAGTTGGCCATTGCTGCTTATATCAGCCCATTCATCTTTGCATTCTTCCCAGCTTTGATCGCACAGGGAGATATTGGAATTGGTTTTGTTGTGTTTAACACCATCTTCGCTATGGTTGGTTTGTTGGGCGTAGGAGCAGGCCTCAACGGATTCTTCGCAAGCAAGATGAATCCTGTTTTCAGAGTTTTTGCACTTCTTGCAGGCATTTGCATGATGATTCCTCTTACCGGATTTGCTGATTTCACTATTATTGCGGTTAATGCAGGAGGTGTTGCAGTTCTTGTTGCCCTCTTCATTATTCAAAAAATGAAAGGCAAGAATGACAAGAACACCATTGACCCTGCTGCTGCGTAAACGAAAAGAAATGTTAGTATGCTTAGGGAAGGGAATGAATCTTCCCTAAGCCTTTTCAAAGTACTTATGATTGGGGATTATCATGGGTGACAAACCAACCGTTTGGATTACGGGTGCAAAAGGTTTTATTGGTAGTGAATTAGCAACCAGGTTTGAGGCTAATGGCTATCGTGTGGCAGCAACCGATACTGAATTGTCGGTTTGCGAATATGAGCGTCTAGAAGACTTTGCTGTTCGAGTTAAGCCTGATGTAATAGTGAATTGTGCAGCAATTAATCGAAGCGTTACGGGTTTGAGTAACCGTATTAAAGCGTATGAGGTTAATGCTCTTGGTGCTCGCAATGTTGCGGTGGTAGCAAATGCTGTTGGCGCGTTTTTTGTTCAAGTTTCAACAGACGACGTCTATCCTGTTCGCATGCCTGAGCCAGCAAATGAGTTCGATACGCCTCATCCTGAAACTCCTTATGGAAAATCAAAGCGTGCAGGCGAAGTTATGGTTCGTGATGCGGTAAAAGATTGTTTAGTTGTGCGCTCTTCTTGGATATACAGCATTAATGGCGGCATGTTGAAAACGGCTCTTGATGCTGCAAGAGAAGGAAAACTTATTCCTGTGCGTACCGACCAATATGCTTCTCCAACTTCAATTTCATTTTTTGCAGATTTTATGATTCGCGCTATTGAAAAGCGAGCCACGGGAGTTCTTCATATTGCAAGCAGAGGAGTAACAAGCCGCTTTGACTTTTTATCTAAAGCGTTGGAGTTTTGTGGTTACGATCCGTCAAGGATTATCAAGCCAGAAACCGATCTAGTTACCTCTGAACAGGTGCTTCTTGAAACGTTGATGCTTGATATGTTTGGCGAAAATATTGCAACATGGGAAGAGGATCTTAAAACCTATCTTACCGAAGTAGGCATGGCTCAATAATTACGTGCTTCACCGCACACTTTTGTTAAACAACCTAAAGGCTCTTGTTCCGAGAGCCTTTTTTCTTTGGTTTCAGCTTTGGTATACTCTTATCTATTCGAGAAAGGCGTAATTGTGACTGATTTACCAAACGGCTTTACTGGCTACGCGAATAGAAATATTGATCCTGCTTTCCAACCAATTCGTTCAGCGGAACCGCCTAAGGCAACTACGTTTTCGCAGGAAGAAATTGACCTCATTGATCAGCGTAATCGTCGCTGGTCATGGATAGAGGTAAGCAGAAGTGCTATTCAGCATAATGTTTTGGCTACCAAACGCCTTTTGTCTCCAGGTACTCGTTTGTTAGCAGTGGTAAAGGCTGATGCCTATGGTCATGGCGCTATTGATGTTGCAAAAGCGGCTGTTTCAGCTGGAGCTACTTATTTAGGTGTTTCTACAGTAAATGAGGGTATCGAGCTTCGAAAAGCGGGGCTTCGTGAACCTATCCTTATTCTGTCAGAACCTCCTGCTGAATCGGTTCCTTTGTTGTTGTTCTACAACATCATGCCTGCAATTTATACCTCGGATTTTGCAATTGCCTATGCTGAGGCAGCTGACTTGCATGGCATGAGCGCGCCGTATCATTTGGCAATTAATACAGGCATGAATCGTATTGGAGTGCGCTATAACGAGGCATTGGATTTCTTACATCAAATTAGCTTTCATCGCGCTCTAGATTTGAAGGGTTGTTTTACTCACTTTGCTACTGCCGATTCGCCCGAAACGCTTGATTTTCAAATCCAAATTAAGCGTTTTGTTGAAACGATGCGTTCTATTGAAGGGGCAGGTATTAATCCGGGAATTGTGCACTGTGATAACTCTGCGGCAATTTTCCGTTTCCCTAAGACTCATTTTGATATGGCGCGTTTGGGTATCAGCTTGTACGGGTATCAAGCGGCAGCTGATACGCATCGTTTTGTTGATTTGAAGCCCGCAATGAGCGTTAAGGCACGCATTACCAACGTTATTACCGTGCCAATGAGTGAAGGAGTAAGCTACGGTATGAATTACCGAAGCCCGGGTAGTGTGAAAATTTGCACGGTTCCTTTGGGCTACTGCGATGGTCTTATTCGCTTATGTTCAGGAAAGATTGATTTCGCTTATCAAGATAGGGCAGTTCATCAGGTAGGAAATATCTGCATGGATCAGTGTATGTTCGAGGTGGATATGCGCCCTCGCGCATCCAGGAAAACCCTAAATCCTCAAATTGGTGATGAAGTCTTAATTGCGGGACCACATCCAAGTGTTGATTGTTCTATTGACACTATGGCTAAAGCTGCTTCTACTATTCAGCATGAAGTAACTATTGGCCTTTCTCATCGTATGCCTCGTTTCTGGGTAAGCTAGTGCATAGGTTACGTTGCCAAGTTCTTTAGGGGAAACCATTGAAAATTGAGATACAGGCCTTAGAGGATATAAAGAAAGAAGTTGAGGGCTGCTGCCGTTGTTCTCTTTGTGAGTGTCGAACAAATATTGTTTTTGGTGAAGGAGACAGCAAGGCAAACGTGCTCATTATTGGGGAAGCGCCTGGAAAAAATGAAGATTTGCAAGGACGCCCTTTTGTTGGCGCTGCGGGAAAGTTTCTTGACGAATTACTAGAAGCAGCCGAATTGAAGCGCGAAGAGGTATACATTGCAAATGTGCTCAAGTGTCGTCCTCCTTCTAACCGCAATCCTCGCTCTGACGAAATTGAAGCATGTGCTCCTTTCTTGCGCGCTCAAACGCAGTCTATTGATCCTCTAGTAATTGTGACGTTAGGAAATTTTGCAACTCAGTTCATTTTGAAAACGGGAGCAGGCATTACTTCGCTAAGGGGAAAGGTATATCAAACGGGTCGTTTCCTTGTGTTGCCAGTTTTTCATCCAGCCGCAGCAATTTATGACCGTTCCAAGAGAGATGTACTGATTAACGATTTTCGGCAGATAGGTTCAGTTGTGCGTGATAGAATGGCCATCAAACAAGAAGAATTACCTATTTTAGAGGAGTAATCATGGTAGAAAAATCTGATGTAGCTGCAGTGCTCGAGCTTATTCGTCCTTCTTTGCAGGCAGACGGTGGTGACGTACAGCTCGTTGATGTATCCGAAGACGGCATCGTAACAGTTGAACTTCAGGGAGCTTGCAAGGGTTGCCCTATGTCTCAGATGACTTTGGCAAATGGTGTTGAGCGCATTTTGAAAGAGCGCGTGCCAGGTGTTGTTAAGGTTGTACCTGCTCAGTAAAGCAGAAGAGGAACTAGAATGGCTCACTGTTGGGAATTAAGAGGTTGTGACAACGAAATGCAGTCTCGTTGTCCGCATAACAGACCAGATGAGGCATGTCCTGCAGATTGCCACTATGCTGCCTGTGACCGTCCAACTCATAAAGTTTCTGTTGACCTTGACTTAATCTTTCGCGTTGACCTTGATAGGGATAAAAGCGTGAAAGAAGTTTGCAGATTCTGCGAGTTTTTCTTAAAAAATGGTCCTTCGCTCTCTTAAATTGAGCTTGAAATAACCTTCTTGAGACAAATCATGGATGCAAAGCTGAAATGATTTGTCTCTTTTTGTTTATACTGGTTTTGCTATGTTGAATGATTTGTACCAAAATATTGATCCAGTTGCACTGGCGGTAGGGCCTCTTTCTGTCCGCTGGTATGGCATTGCCTACGTGCTTGGTTTTATTTGTGCGGCCTTTGTTATTTACCGTACAGGAAAGCGCTGGGGATTAAAGTTCGATATGGATTCCCTTTGCATCATTATGATTTGTGCAATGTTAGGCGTTTTGATTGGTGGCCGTTTGGGCTATGTTCTCTTTTATGGAACCAACTACTATTTCGCGCATCCAGTGGAGATCTTTAATTTTTCGAATGGCGGTATGAGCTTCCATGGAGGCTTTATAGGCGCACTTCTTGCAGGAATAGTTGCAGCGCGTATGGTTTCTATGTCATATCTTACTCTGCTTGATATTGCAGTTATTGGTGTTCCTTTGGGGCTTTTCTTTGGCAGGTGTGCAAACTTTATTAACGGAGAATTGTGGGGCGGACCAACCGATTTGCCTTGGGCGGTAGTGTTTGGTGGTGCGGCAGGACTTGAACCTCGTCATCCAAGTCAGCTCTATGAGGCTTTATTAGAAGGCGTCCTTCTTTTCGCAATCCTTTTTGCGTTGTCAAGAAAAGTGCCACCAAGACCTCAGGGAACTTTCTTTGGTGTGTTTATGCTGGGATATGGCATCTGTCGTTTCTTAATTGAATTCGTGCGCGAACCAGACGTTCAACTTGGCTATTTATGGGGTGGTTGGCTCACAATGGGTCAGATATTGTCTATTCCTCTTATCATCGCAGGCGTTGTGGTGTTGATATATGCCTTTAAAACGAAAAAGCCTCAAAGAGGCCCTAAGCTTTCATCGTCTCAATAGCATCATGGGGAATAGGCATGAATGCGATGCGTAATGAGGCAAAACAAAGCGCCAACCAAACAAAAGACATTTCGATAGCCATCATCGGCGGCGGGGCAAGTGGTATTGCTTGCGCGGTGTATTTAGCGCAGTGCGCAAGACAAACGGGGCAGACCCTTAAACTGGTGTTGTTCGAAGCAGGTAAGCGTCCAGGTCGAACTATTCTGCAAAGCGGTAATGGCCGCTGTAATTTTTCGAATGCGTATTTGGACTACGAAGCATATCAAAATGCCTCGTTCGTAAGCACGGTTCTTAATCAGCTTGATTCAAGATGGAATACGCAAACTACTGCATCTCTTCATGCGCTGCTTTGCCAGGCAAATAAGCTTGATACTTCGGCCTGTCAAAATGCAGTGGTGTCTTGGTTTGAATCCCTGGGACTTATGTGGACTAGGGCTTCTTCGGAGGGGCTTCTCTATCCAGAAAGCAATAAAGCTTCTACCGTGTGGGAAGTTTTGATAAGCGTTTTGGAAAAAGTATCACTCGAGATACGTACGGATACGCCTGTTACTTATGTAGAACAGAAAAAAGAAGGCTATTCGGTAGTGACTAATACCGGCGAAAAAGAACACTTTTCTGTGGTAGTGGTTGCATCGGGAGGAAAGACCCCTCAAGAATTATTGAGCTCATTTGACTTGTCTTTTTTCAAGCCTTATCCCGTTTTGTGCCCTTTGGAAATTAAAGGTGCACGTACGCGTAACCTAAATGGTCTTCGCGTTAAGGCTTCACTTACGCTGCTATCAAAATCAAACAAAAAACTAAGAGAGCAAGATTGTCACCAAACAGGCGAGGTTCTTTTTAGGGACTATGGCCTTTCAGGCATTGCGGTATTTAATTTGTCTCGTTATGCAAAGCCAGGAGATGAAATTGTTCTCTCGCTGTTTCCTGAGTATACAAAAGAGCAGTTAGAAGCGTATCTTTCTTTACGTTTTGCTCAAGCAGGCTACGAGTGCTTGGAAGAGTTTTTACAAGGCTTGATTCTTCCTCAACTTGCGTCGCTTGTTTTTAGCGAAGAAGAGTTGGCAAGTAGTAAGTTTTTTGCAGCTAGCGCAGACAGGCAAGAGGTGCCTTCGTCAGACATTTTTTCCAAGATTGCTCACCGGTTAAAAACAATTACTTTCACCATAAAGAAGAATCGTGACGATCAATCATGTCAGCTTCATCGTGGTGGTGTTTCGGTGGAGGAAGTCTTGTCTGAGACTATGGAAGTGAAGAAGTATCCTGGTTTGTATGTTCTCGGAGAAGCACTTGATGTTGATGCTCCTTGCGGTGGCTATAATCTTCACTGGGCTTTTGCTACGGGCTTGGTGGCAGGAAGCAGTCTTGCGAAGAAGCTGGGCCTTGAACAACCTTTCGTCAATTCAATCCAGGAGGTTGTGTAGTGATTGATGTCTCAAATATTTCGCTTTCGCTTGATGCAGGGCTTGAGGAAAACGAATCTCTTCGCAGAAAAGAAGTGGCACGCGCACTCCATATTTCTCCCGATTCTATTCGCCAAATGAAAGTAATTCGACGAGGAATAGATGCGCGAAAGAGAAATAACGTTCATTTTGTTGTAACAGTGAGCCTCTCATTATCGGAAAAGCTCGAGTCAACTTTGCTTAAAAACCCTCCAAAGGGAATTGGCATAAAGAAGCATGCGCCTTATCAACCGTTATCAATTGTTCAGTGCAAGGCACCTCAAATCTCCCCTGTTGTGGTAGGGGCAGGTCCTGCTGGTTTGTTTGCAGCGCTCTATCTTGCGCGTGCAGGATTGCGCCCTCTTCTTATTGAGCAAGGTCAGCCAGTAGAAGATCGTGCTGCAGCTGTTAATCAGTTTATTGAAACGGGTGTGCTTAATCCCTATTCGAATATTCAGTTTGGCGAAGGAGGAGCAGGTACTTTTTCTGACGGCAAACTTACCACTAACACAAAAAATAGCTTTACTCCTCACGTGCTTCATTGGTTTGTTGAAGCGGGAGCACCTAAAGAAATACTGTGGCAAGGCAATCCTCATTTGGGAAGCGATAACCTGCCTCATATTGTTAAAACTATGCGTCAGGAAATAGTGGACTGTGGCGGTAAAGTTTTATTCAATACCAAGTTGAGCAATCTTATTTTTGAGAACGGATCACTTGCTGCTATTGATGTCCGGGAAATCAAAGACGGTGTTGCCAGCGAAAACGAAACACGTATAGTGTGCCACAAGCTTATTCTTGCTTGTGGTCATTCGGCTCGTGACGTGTTTTCTCTTTGCAAAGATGCTGGCTTAGCTATGGAGCAGAAGCCATTTTCACTTGGTGTGCGTATTGAGCATCCTCAGGCCATGATTAATGATTCGCTTTGGGGTAAATCGGCAGGTCATCCCGCTCTTTCTGCTGCTTCATACAAATTGAGCGTTCATTTGCCAAGCGGACGAAGCGTATACACCTTCTGTATGTGTCCGGGAGGAACGCTTGTTGCTGCGGCAAGTGAGAATCATGCAGTGGTTACTAATGGCATGAGTGCTTTTGCGCGTGATGGACGAAACGCTAATGCGGCAGTACTTGTTAATGTTGATCCAGCGGATTTTCCCAGCAAAGAGGTACTTGCTGGTGTTGAACTTCAGCGCAGTATTGAGAAAGCTGCATACGATATTGTGCTCAAACAGGGAGGAGCTCCTTATCAGGCGCCAGCGCAAACCGTGGGAAGTTTTCTTCAGGACACTTGTCTTTCCAAGAAGGAAAAAGGAAAGAAGCACTTAACGCGTGATGTGAAAACAACGTATCCTCGTGGCGTGGTGCAGGCCCCTCTTTCTTCGGTATTTCCTGCATTTGTGACGCAATCGCTTGCTCAGGCACTTCCTCTTTTGGGGAAGAAGCTTGCTGGATTTGACGATCCTCATGCGCTTTTAGTTGCGCCTGAAACGCGCTCTTCTTCTCCGGTGAGAATCTGCAGAGATAAAACCTTGCAGGCTTACTTTTCTGCAAGTGAGCAAAAAAACAACGAGCAAAATATAGCCAAGCAAGAAACCAGCAAGCAAGAAGCTGTCAAACGAGAAACTGCAAAGCAGGATACTGCAAGTGTGCTTTCATGCTTAGACAATTGCCGTAGTTTCTCTGAAGGAATAGGCATATATCCTTGTGGAGAAGGCCCTGGTTTTGCAGGAGGCATTATGTCTGCTGCGGTTGATGGCTTGCGTGTGGCCAAGGAAGTAGCAAGCTGCAGTTACTATCAACCAGTGGTGAGTGCTCTTCGCGAAGGAAAAGCGGTTATTCTTCCAACCGATACGGTGTATGGATTAAGTGTTTCTCCACTGCACACCAAAGGCCCCGATACGCTCTACCAGATAAAACAGCGTGAAGTGGGAAAGCCAATAGCTTGGTTAGTGGGAGATAAAGAGGCGCTCAACTGCTTCGGATACGATGTTCCGCTATATGCCCAACGCCTTGCACAAAAATTTTGGCCTGGTGCGCTCACTTTGATTGTTAAAGCACATCCTTCAGTTCCGCGCGCTTTCTGTTCAAAAGAGGGAACTATTGGTCTTCGCATGCCTCATAACCAAACGGTTCTTGAGGTAATTAAGCGTTTGGGTTGTCCGATTGCTACTACTTCTGCAAATATTTCTGGAGAAGAGCCTACGAAATCTTTTGCCGAAATTGAGCCAGCGCTTTTCTCTTCAGTTGATGCGTGGATCAACGACAATGAAGAGAAAAGCGGCATTGCTTCAACAGTTGTTGACTGCACTGGCATAGCTCCAAGAATTCTTCGTGAAGGAGCTCTTACGAGCAGTTTGCTATTATCAGTTTGTCAGGAGTCCTAATGGTAGTTGTACGAAAAGAGCATCACCTTCCTTCAAGCAATAACGAGTCAACCTTATTTGCAGTGACTTGGGAGCGCGAAGAGGAAAACATAAAGAACGAAAAACTTGACTATAAAGGGGTAGTCCAGATTGTCCATGGCATGTCTGAGCATTGTTTGCGCTATGACCACTTTGCGCGCTTTTTAGTAAGCAAAGGGTTTTATGTTCTTGCTCATGACCATGTTGGTCATGGAAAGAGCGTTGCCTGCCCTGACCAATTGGGTCATATTGCGCTCTCATGGGGTGCAAAAACACTTATTCAAGATGTTCAGGAGGTTCGTCGGGCGCTTGCTCCCGCAAATCTTCCGTACATAATTTTTGGACACTCTATGGGCAGCTTTGTTACGCGTGCCTATTTAGCTCAGTATGGCAATACGGTTCAGAAAGCCATTATTTGCGGAACAGGCAATCAGCCTCACCTTTTGTCTTCGACGGGAAATATGCTTGCACGCTTGCTGTGCAAGGTAAAAGGCGAAAAAGCATATTCTCCATTTATCCACAATCTTGCTGATGGTGCTTACAACAAGTCAGTTTCTAACCCTCAAACGGTGTATGACTGGATTTCGGCAAATCCTGCAAACGTGGAAGCGTATATACAGGACCCTTTGTGCGGCCAAATGTTTACGGTAGGAGGATACGCAGCGCTTACCAGTCTTACCAAAGAAGTGGTGACTTCGTCGCATGCAAAAAAGATTCCGCATAATCTTCCCCTCTTTTTTATTGCGGGAGAAGAAGATCCAGTGGGAGAGTTTGGAAAAGGCGTTCTTGATGCGGTAGCTCTTTATCAGGAACAGGGCGCTTGCGCTATTACGACTTTCTTGTATCCCCAGATGCGTCATGAAATCTTAAACGAGGAAGACAACCAGCTGGTATATGACGATATTGCCAACTGGCTCTTATATACTTCCGAAGGAAAAGAAATTCCTTGTTAGGATGAGGGTTATGAAAAAATATATTGTTGCGCTTGACCAGGGTACAACCTCTTCTCGTGCGGTTCTTGTTAATCATAATGCGGAAATCTGTGGTGTAGCGCAGAGTGAATTCCCGCAACATTTTCCTCAGCCTGGATGGGTTGAACACGATCCGAGCGATATTCTTTCTTCGCAGCTTAAAGTACTCGCCGAAGTGTTGGTTTCGCACGGACTGAGCGTGGAAGACATTGATAGTGTTGGCATTACGAACCAGCGCGAAACAACTATCGTATGGAATAAACAAACAGGCGAACCAATTTATAACGCAATTGTGTAGCAATGTCGTCGTACGGCAGAATTGGTGGAAGAAATCTGTTCGTCTGAAGAAATTCGCCAGACAATAATTGAGAAAACCGGACTAATTCCTGATGCCTATTTCTCGGCAAGCAAAATTTCTTGGATTTTGCGTAACGTTGAAGGAGCGCAAGAATTAGCCGATCAGGGACTTTTACTTTTTGGAACGGTTGATACGTGGCTTATCTGGCATTTAACTGGTGGGGAGGTCCATGCAACCGACCCAACCAATGCAAGCCGAACCATGCTTTTTAATATCCATGAGGGCGCGTGGGATCCTTGGTTGTGTCAAGTGTTCGGCATTCCTCAGAGCATGCTTCCGGAAGTTCGCCCGTCGTCAAGTTGTTTTGGCATGATGAAGCATCCTGTTTTTGCGGGAGAGGTTCCAATTTGTGGCGTTGCGGGCGACCAGCAAGCTGCTTTGTTTGGTCAGTGCTGTTTTGAGCCAGGAGAAGCAAAATCCACCTTTGGTACGGGCTGTTTTTTGCTGATGCATACTGGCCAAAAGGCTGTTTTGTCTCAACATGGTTTGGTGACAACGGTGTGCGCGAGCGCTCCGGGAACTGAGAATCTTGAATATGCTCTTGAGGGTAGCGTCTTTATGGCGGGGGCACTTCTTCAGTGGCTTGTTGATGGCATTGGACTGGTCTCAAGTGTTGAAGAGACTGAAACTTTCGCCAAGAGTGTTGAAGATAATGCGGGTGTATACGTTGTGCCTGCCTTTACCGGCCTTGGTGCTCCTTACTGGGATTCAGAAGCACGCGGCGCTTTTTACGGATTGACGCGAGGTACAACGAAAGCACATTTGGTCCGTGCTTGTCTGGAGGCGCAAGCTTATCAGGTATTCGATGTTCTTCATGCAATGGAAGAAGATGCCGATACGCATGTGAAAAATCTCTGCGTTGACGGAGGAGCGTCCCGTAATGATTTCATGCTCGATTTCTGTGCAAGTATTATTGATGCCGAAATCTTGCGACCTTCAAATATTGAGGCAACAGTAACTGGTGCAGCGTTTTTGGCTGGCTTGTACAGTGGTTTTTGGGAAAGTAAAGAGGAAATTAAGCGCAAGAAAACTATCGAGCGTACGTTTTCTCCTAATCTTTCGCCTGAAAAGAGAGCGCGCTATTTAGCGGGATGGAATCAATGCATTTCTCGCACTCGGAGTCATTGAGCCGTAGAACTTTTGGCTGCGTGAGTCGGTGGGCACTAGAGGTTTGAGCTTTGAAAGTAATCTAAGCTATTGACTTTCGCAATTCTTTGAGTTGGCAAGTCATTGAGCTATATAATTGTTCAATGACTTGATGTTAAAACCCTAAATTCGTTACGCAAAGATAAGGAAAACACCATGAAGGTTTCTATCGCTTCCGACCATGCAGGTTTTGAACAAAAACAACAGCTTGCAGAGTATCTTGTTTCAAAGGGCTACGAAGTAATTGATCGCGGTCCAAGCAATGATGAGAGGGTAGACTACCCAGATTTTGCCGAAAAGGTTGGCAAGGATGTTTCTTCTGGTGCTGCAGAGCGCGGCGTTCTTGTTTGTGGTACAGGAATTGGTATGGCAATTGCGGTTTGTAAAATTCCTGGTGTTCGTGGAGCAAACATTATCAACACGGAATTCGCTTCCTTGTGTCGCGAGCATAACGACGCTAACGTTATTACGCTTTCAGGTAGATTTGTTGATCTTGAAACCAACAAGGAAATCCTGGATGTTTTCTTCTCCACTGATTTTGGGGGAGGCCGTCATGAAGGCCGCGTAGAGAAGATTATGGCACTAGACTAAGCGTTCTGTTTTTGCGTAGTCTCATCCATCTTTAAAGGGAGCTCTGTGCCATTTAACGAAGGAGCTATTGTTTCGGAATAAACAATTTTTATTCCTGCTCCGATAAAGAGGAATTCCCGTGGTAATCTAGGCTTTATTATCATTTATATAAGGGCCTTTCAATAAAGGCTTAGGTTTGATTTGAAAAGGAGCGTTCATAATGGGACAAGATTATCTTGTACAGAATGATCCGGTAGTTGCAGACGCTATTTCCCAGGAGCTTAATCGTCAGCGTTCGTGTATTGAACTTATTGCTTCAGAAAATTTCGTTTCACCTGCAGTTATGCAGGCAGTAGGTTCCGTACTCACCAATAAGTATGCTGAAGGCTACCCAGGAAAACGCTATTATGGCGGTTGTGGCAAAGTTGATATTGTTGAGAATCTTGCACGCGATCGTGCTTGTGAAATCTTTAACTGCAAATTTGCAAATGTTCAGCCTCATTGCGGTGCTAATGCGAACTTAGCTGCTTATCAGGCACTCGTTTCAAAGGGAGACACCATTCTTGGTTTGAGCCTTGATCATGGTGGCCATTTGACTCATGGCTCTCCTGTTAACTTCTCGGGAAAAGACTACAATTTTGTTGCATATGGTCTTAATCCTGAGACTGAAACCATTGATTATGACGAAATGGAGCGCTTGGCTAAAGAACACCAGCCAAAACTTATTGTTGGTGGTGCTTCTGCATATCCACGCGTAATTGACTTCGAACGCATGGGAGAAATTGCTCATAGTGTTGGTGCTTATCTCATGATTGACATGGCTCATATTGCTGGTCTTGTTGCAACAGGCGCACATCCAAGTCCATTCCCTCATGCTGATGTGGTAACTACTACTACCCATAAGACTCTTCGCGGACCTCGTGGTGGTCTTATTCTTACGAATGACGAAGAGCTTGCTAAAAAGATTGATAAAGCCGTATTTCCAGGATCTCAGGGTGGCCCTCTTATGCATGTTATTGCTGGTAAGGCAGTTGCATTTGGTGAGGCACTGAAGCCTGAGTTTAAAGATTACATCGACGCTGTTGTTAAGAATTGCGCTGCAATGGGTAAGGGTATGACCGACGGTGGTCTTCGTCTTGTTTCTGGTGGCACCGACAACCATCTTTGCTTGGTTGACCTTAACCCTGCAAATGTTACAGGCAAGGATGCTGAAAAGATTCTTGAAAGCGTTGGTTTGACCGTAAACAAGAACACAATTCCAAACGAAACTCGTTCTCCTTTCGTAACCAGCGGAATTCGTGTTGGTTCTGCTGCTGGCACTACTCGCGGTTTTTACGAGGAAGACTTCTACGAGATTGGTTCTTGCATTGCTGCTGCAGTATTTGCGGGAGAAGATGAGGAGAAGCTTGCAGCTGTTAAGGCTCGCGTGGATGTTTTGATTGAAAAGCGTCCTCTTTATCCAGGCTACGCTTGCTAATTTATGTATTTGCGCGTAAAAAAAGAAGCATAGCTGACACAAGAGTCAGACTTGTTTAAGTAATTTGCTTGCAAAAACGATGCATTCATCGGTTAATGCAAAGCTTGTTCAGGGCTTTTAGGGTTTCCTAAGAGCCCTTTTTTTCTTATGCGGATAGTTAGAATTGAGCATTTAGATAACCCCACGCTATAATAGAAGCCAAAAACAGGAGGAGGGGACACCATGATTACCCACGACAGACTTGTTGTAATCAATCATCCCTTGGTTAATCACAAATTAGCTCTTCTTCGCAAAAAAAATACGCCGGGTATTATTTTTAGACAGTGCGTTCGCGAAATAGGCTTACTTGAAGCATATGAGGTTACTAAGCAAATTCGCACTCATGAAGTAACGGTGGAAACTCCCCTGGCAGTGACCAAAGGACAAAGCTTTGGAGGAGCAGAGCCTGTCATCGTGCCTATTCTTCGCTCGGGACTTTGTTTGCTAGATCCATTCCTTGAACTGATACCTACTGCGTCGGTAGGCCATTTAGGAATGGCGCGAGATGAAGAAACTCATATTGCAAAAGAATACTATGCAAAAATGCCTCCTCATATTGAACAGAAGCAGGTCTTTATTGTCGATCCAATGCTTGCAACGGGTGGTTCATTAATTGACGCTATTAAGAATTTGCGCAATCGAGGCGTAAAAGATTTATATGCTGCGGTTATGGTTGCTTCACCTGAAGGTATCAAGGCAGTATTAGATGCTGATGATGAAATAATTCTTTACACCTGCGCTGTTGATGAAGGATTAAACGAAGATGCTTACATCGTTCCAGGATTAGGCGATGCAGGAGATCGAATCTATGGAACCTTGGATACTCCAGTTGAGGGAGTATTCTAAATAGTAAGAAAGGAGTTACTATGGCCGTTGATAATCGTCCGTCCTGGGATGAATATTTCATGACCCTTGCTGAAGAAGTGGCAAAACGAACTACCTGTCTTCGAAGGGGAGTAGGTGCTGTCATAGTAAAAGATCGCCGTATTCTCGCAACGGGTTACAACGGGGTACCAACAGGGCTTCGCCATTGCGATGAAACCGGATGCTTGCGTGCGCAACTGGAGGTTCCTTCTGGTCAACGCCACGAAATTTGCAGAGGCCTTCATGCTGAACAGAATGCTCTCATCCAGGCTGCTCGTTACGGAATCAATATCGAAGGCGCGTCAATTTATATCAATACGCAACCTTGTGTTGTTTGCGCAAAAATGCTTATTAATGCAGGAATATCTGAGATTATTTACAAGAATCCTTACCCAGATGAATTAGCCATGGAGCTGCTTGAAGAATCGAAGATCAAAATTCGTGTTTTTGATGAACAATCTCAGTGATTTTATGGTGTTTATAGGGTAAAACCTATAAATATGATGAGGTTCAATTTGTTTTTTGACTAGGTAGAACTCGTTCAAAAAAATGTAACCGGTCTTTTTTGGCATTTTGCTGAAAAAAACGATAATACAAGGTAAGATACTGCACTTGGAAATGCAAAAATAGACAAGCCATTCACCATAAAAAAAGGTATCTTGTCGAATAGGCATGATTGTAAGACTGTGTAACAGATATGCTTTTACGCGGTCTAAACCAAATAAAGGCAACTTGTGATAGGAAGAAAAGGTTGATAGGAGCAATCGTAATAGGGATAGGCGCAGGCTTTCTTGGCTTTATTCCGTTATTTGTTGCACTTCGCTTATCGCGTAAATCTACATCAGTAAACCCTCTCACAGCAGGCCTTTACGGTTTGGGAGGGTTTTTTATTTCTCTCATAGTCGTAGGCGTGTGCTTGTTTGCATGCTCAAGTCTTGCTCACGAGTTTGTTTTGCCATTTGGTTTGGCAGAGATGTTGTCTCTCATCGTATTCACTTCGGTGTACGTTGTTTATAAAAATGTACTTGCTAAACGCAGGTAGAGGTAAGTAGAAGGAAGGATCGTCTTATGGGCGAAGCATTAGCAACATTTGTTGAGCATGCTCAGGGAATTTTCTCTCAGTTTGAATCAGCAACTGTGTTCTCCATTGGAGGATGGAACATTTCGCAGTACACCTTGTACATGTTTATTGTTCTTGCATTGGTACTTCTCGTTGTATTGATTGGAGCTCGTAAGCTCGAGTTCATTCCTCACAAGAAGCCAACTGCAATTCTTGAATTCGGCTACGAATTTATTTCAAACGGCGTTGGTGCAGACGTTATTGGTGAAGGTTATAAAAAGCACATTCCATTCTTGTGCACCTTGTTCTTCTTCATCTTGTTTGCAAACATCGTTGGTCTTATCCCAGGCGCTAAAGCAACTGCCGGTACTATTTCTATTACTTGGGCTTTGGCTTTGGTTTCTTGGATCTACTTCAATTTCTATGGTTTGAAAACTCTTGGCGTGTTTGGCTACATTAAGAGCCTTTGTCCACACGGAGTTCCTGGCCCAATGGTTCCAGTAATTTGGTTCTTGGAATTCTTCTCTATGGTAATTCGTGTTCTTACTCTTGCAGTTCGTCTTTATGGCAACATGCTCGCAGGTCACATGATTCTTGCAGTATTCTCTATTGCAACTACCGTATTTGTTCAGTATGCCGTATTCACCATGGATTTGGTTGTTGGCCTTCCTGCAATCCTTTGGTTCTTGCTGCTCTTCTTTATGTATGCAATGGAAACCTTGGTTGCTTGCTTGCAGGCATACGTATTCACTATTCTTACTTCTTCCTACATTGGTATGGCTATCCACCCTCACTGATCGGAAGCAAACTTTTTCAGACACCAAATGTCCACGCATTTGTTGTTGGCTTGCCAGAAAAGCTTTCGGATAAGGGTTTTCGAGCAAGCGGGGCCAAGACTCGGACAGTATTGGCCTTATAGATAGGTACTACAGCTGGTACAACTAATTTGCAGCTGGAAATAAAGTCGTGAATGAGAATAAGCTCATTCAACTAAAGGAGGTAATCGTGGAACTTAGTATTGCGCTCGCCGCACTCAAGGTTGTTGGCTACGGTCTCGCAGCTATCGGCCCTGGCATCGGTATCGGTGTTGCTACTTACGGTTTGTGCGTTTCTGCCGCACGTCAGCCTGAGATGAAGGGTCAGCTCATGGGCTACTTCTTCATTGGTGCTGCTATGTCTGAGGCATTGGCACTTCTCGGCTTGGTTCTTTTCTTCATCGGCTAATAATCGTTAAGAATTAATTTGTTTAACGGTAATCCCGAGAAAGAAGATAAGGAGGCAAGCGAATTGAACGCATCTGTAAGCAAATATGTACGTAACGGCGTAAGCGGTGTATTCGCTTTTGCTGCTGCGTCTGCAATTTGCCCACTGCAGGCATTCGCTGCTGAAAGCTCCGGCATCAATGCAATTCTCCCAGAAATGTCTGAATTCATTCCAATGCTCGTTGCTTTTATCCTCTTGTGGATTATTCTCGCTAAATTTGGCTGGCCTTTGTTTGAAGGCATGCTCGAAAAGCGCGAACAGACCATTAAGAATTCCTTAGACAAAGCTGAGGAAGCTCGTCAGGAAAGCGAACGCTTGTTGGCTGAATATCGCGAACAGCTTGAAGGAGCTAAAGAGAAGTCTCAGCAGATGATTAACAATGCACGTAAAACTGCTGAAGCTCAGGAAGCAGAGATTCTCGAAAACGCTCGTGCAGAAGCACAGGCTATCGTTGATAAGGCAAAGGAAACCATCGAAACAGAACGTCAGATTGCACTCAAGGATCTTCAGGAATCTGCTGTTGATACTTCTATTGCAGTTGCTGGTCGTCTTATCGGTGAAGGTTTCAACGAAGATGAGCATCGCAAGCTCATTGAACGTTATGTTAAAGAGGCGGGTAGTTTAAATGCCAACTAATCGTCATGTCATCAATGAAACGATTGCAGCCTACGCGAATGCTGCTATCGATGCTGCAAACGCAGCAGGCGGTAGGGAAGCTGTCGTTGAGGTCCGCAACCAGATGATTCAAGTACTTGACGCTATGGCAGCAAACATTACTCTTCGTATTTCTTTGGACGAAGAGGGATACACCTCTGAGCAGCGTGAAGAATTGGTAAAGAACGTTTTCCAGGGTCTTAACCCTATCATGATTGAACTTCTTACCGTAATGGCTTCCCGCTGTGATATTGCGTTGCTTCGTAAGGTTTATTTAGCTTATGAAGAGCTTATTGAATCAAAGTTGAACTTCAATGTTATTGATGTAACAACAGTTGTTGATCTTGATGACAACTTGCGATCTGTAATTACTAAGAAAGCCGAGTCTGATTTGGGTCGTGATTGTGTTCTCGTTGAGCACATTGATACCAACATCATGGGCGGCGTTATTATGAGCACAAAGGACCGTTATGTTGACGCTAGCGTACGCTCACAGCTCGACAGAGCGCGTATCGTGCTTAAAGAAAAAGATGGAGGTGAATGCTAGTGACTGAAATCACCGCACAGTCTATCGATGAAGCTTTGCGCAAGCAGCTTGACGCCATCAATACCAGTGTAGAATCTCGCGAGGTTGGCACTGTTCTTCAGATTGGCGACGGTATTGCTCGTATCGATGGTCTTAAGGGTGCCATGGCAGGCGAACTCCTCGAGTTTATTGCTGAAGATGGCCAGATTGTGCACGGTTTGGCTCAGAACCTCGAAGAGGATGAGATCGGCGCTGTACTTTTGGGTAACGTCACCGCAATCAAAGAGAATGATCAGTGCCGCACCACTGGCCGAATCCTTGAGGTTCCATGTGGTAAGGCTTTGCTTGGTCGTGTAGTTAACGTATTGGGTCAGCCAATTGACGGCAAGGGTCCAATCGAGGCTGAGGCATATCGTCCAGTAGAGTTTAAGGCTCCAGGCGTTCACGAACGTCAGCCAGTTGAAGAGCCTATGCAGACTGGTATTATTGCTGTTGACTCTATGATTCCTATTGGTCGTGGTCAGCGTGAGCTTATTATTGGCGACCGTCAGACTGGTAAGACCGCTATTGCAGTTGATGCAATTATTAACCAGAAGAACACTGACATGATTTGCGTTTATGTTGCAATTGGTCAGAAAGCTTCTACCGTAGCAGGTATTTACGAAACCTTGAGCCGCTTCGGTGTTATGGATAAGACCATCATCGTTGCTGCAACCGCTTCTGATCCTGCTCCTTTGCAGTACCTTGCTCCTATGGCTGGTGCAGCTATGGGCGAGTACTTCATGTACAACGGCGCAGACGGAAAGCCAGCTAACGCTGAGAATCCTGGTGGCCACGTACTTGCTATTTATGACGACCTTACTAAGCAGGCAGTTGCTTATCGTCAGATGTCTTTGACCCTTCGCCGTCCTCCAGGACGTGAAGCTTATCCTGGCGATATTTTCTACTTGCATTCACGCTTGTTGGAGCGCGCTGTTAAGCTTTCTGATGAGAACGGTGCAGGTTCTTTGACCGCACTTCCTATCATCGAAACCCAGGCAGGCGACGTTGCTGCGTACATTCCTACCAACGTAATTTCTATTACTGACGGTCAGATTTACTTGCAGACCGACTTGTTCTTCCAGGGTCAGCGCCCAGCTGTTAACGTAGGTATTTCCGTATCTCGCGTTGGCGGTTCCGCACAGGTTAAGTCTATGAAATCTGTTGCAGGTAACTTGCGCCTTGACTTGGCTGCTTATCGCGAACTTGCTGCATTTACCCAGTTCGGTTCCGACTTGGATTCCGCAACTCAGCAGCAGCTTACTCGTGGTGCAGTTATGACTGAGGTATTGAAGCAGGGCCGTTACAACCCATTGCCAGTAGCTGAACAGTCTATCGCTATTTATGCTGGTACCAAGGGTTACTATGACGATCTTCCTGTAGAGAGCGTTGTTCGCTTCCGCGACGAAATGCTCGACTACTTGCGTCATTCCGGTAATGGTATTGTAGACAAGCTTGCTGAAGCTAAGAAGTTTACTGATGAGATTGAAGCTGAATTGAATACTCAGATTGAGGCATTCAAACTTCAGTTTATCGCGTAAGGTAGGTTCACTATGCCTAACCTTCACGATATCGAAAGACGAATTAAATCTGTTAATTCAACGAAGCAGATTACTCGCACCATGCAGATGGTTGCAGCAGCAAAGATTCGTACCTCTCAGGCACGTGTTGACGCTGCTACCCCTTATGCTAATGCGATGCGTGAGTTGCTTGCTAACATCTCCCGTATGGGTGAGCCAGCAGCATTGTTGACTAAACCTCACGACGAAGTAAAGCATACTCTTATTGTATGCATTGTTTCTGACCGTGGTTTGGCTGGCAGTTTTAACTCCGGTATTCTGCGACGTGCTGAGCGAATCATGAAGGCTCGTCAGGCTGAAGGTAAGACTACTTCTGTTGCAGTATGCGGTAAGAAAGGTATTTCTTTCTTCAAGTATCGCAATGTAAAACCAGTTCTTGCTTTCCGTGATCTCTCTGCAGACCCTCGGGTTGAAGAGTCAGATGCATTGGCCGACTATGCGATGGAACACTATCTCTCGGGAGACATTGATGAGGTAATCGTTCTTTATAACCACGCTAAGAATGCGGCAGAGCAGGTTTTATATCAGGAAACCTTGCTCCCAATTAACTTGAAAGCATTCATCCCTAAGGGTGAGGAAGTATTCAAGTACGCTGGTGGTATTACTGAACTTGACGCTGATAACCCTAACTTGCAAGGCGCTATTGAATATGAGCCAGGCGAGGATGAGGTATTGGATCATTTGCTTCCTGAATATCTCGCAGGTTATTTCTACTATGTACTCATCGACTCTGCTTCCGCAGAGCAGGCAGCTCGTCGCAATGCTATGAAAATGGCAACAGACAATGCTAACGAAATGATTGAAACGCTCAATCGAGTTTATAACCGTGTACGTCAAGGTGCTATCACGACTGAAATTAACGAAATCGTTGGTGGCGCCGCAGCTTTGGAGGACTAAATGGCTGAAGAAAACATTTTTGCGCCTGAAGGCGCAGCATCTGCGGCCAAGGGTGGCGTTGGACATATTGTTCGTATCGTTGGCCCGGTAGTCGACGTTGAATTTGCGCCAAAGGAAATCCCTGCAATTTACAACGCATTGACCGTAGAAGCTTCTACACCAGTTGGCGATGTCAAGGTTGTTCTCGAGGTGCAGATGCATCTCCCAGGCGATCTTGTTCGCGCAGTTGCCATGTCGTCCACTGACGGCTTGGTTCGCGGCCTCGAGGTAAAGGACACCGGCAATCCTATGATGATGCCTGTAGGTCCTGAGACTCTTGGTCGTATTTGGAATGTAGTTGGTGAGCCTGTTGATGGTAAGCCAATGCCAGATGTTAAGGAATGGATGCCTATCCATCACCCAGCACCTGCTTACGATACCCTCGTTACTAAGACTGAGGTATTCGAAACCGGTATTAAGGTTATCGACCTTATCCAGCCATTCATTAAGGGTGGTAAGACTGGTTTGTTCGGTGGCGCTGGTGTAGGCAAGACCGTTCTTATTCAGGAACTTATTAATAACCTCGCTCAGGAGCACGGTGGTACTTCCGTATTTACCGGTGTAGGCGAGCGTACTCGTGAGGGTACAGACCTCTTCTTGGAGATGTCTGATTCTGGCGTTATTAACAAGACCTGTCTTGTTTATGGTCAGATGAACGAGCCTCCAGGAGCTCGTCTTCGTGTTGGCCTTGCTGGCTTGACCGAAGCTGAGTATTTCCGTGATCAGGGTCAGGACGTTTTGTTGTTTATTGACAACATCTTCCGTTTCACCCAGGCTGGTTCTGAGGTATCCGCTCTTCTCGGCCGTATGCCATCTGCAGTAGGTTATCAGCCTACCTTGGCTACTGAGATGGGCGACCTCCAGGAGCGCATTACTTCTACCAAGACCGGTTCTATTACTTCCGTTCAGGCTGTATACGTTCCTGCAGACGACTTGACCGACCCTGCTCCAGCAACTACCTTTACTCACTTGGACGCAAAGACTGTTCTTTCCCGTTCCATTTCTGAGATGGGTATTTATCCTGCTGTTGACCCACTTGAGTCTAGCTCTCGTGCGTTGGAAGCAGACATTGTTGGTGAAGACCACTACCGCGTAGCTATTGGTGTTCAGCAGATCCTTCAGAACTACAAGGACCTTCAGGACATCATCGCAATTCTTGGTATGGACGAACTTACCGAAGAGCAGAAGATTATTGTTAATCGTGCTCGTCGTGTACAGCAGTTCCTTGGTCAGAACTTCCATGTTGCTAAGCAGTTTACCGGCAATGATGGCGTTTATGTAAAGATGGAAGACACCGTACGCTCCTTCGATGAGATTTTGAAGGGCAACTGCGATGACATTCCAGAGCAGTGCTTCCGCATGAAGGGCGCTATCGAAGAAGTATATGAAGCATACGAGAAGATGCAGAAGGAAAACTAATCATGTCTGCTATTGTTTGTGACGTTGTAGCAAAGAATGGTGTTCTCTTCTCTGGTGAACTTTACTCCATTACTCTCCCAGGCACCGAAGGTGAGTTGGGTATCATGGAGAACCATGAGCCATTTGTAACCGCTCTTAACGACGGTGTAATTTGGGCTCGCACCAAGCAGGAAGGAGGAACAGTTCTCAGTGCTGCAATCATGGGTGGATATGTTCAGGTTTTGGGCAAGCGCGTTATCGTGATTTGCGACAAGACTCGTCAAATCTCCCGCATTAATGAGCAGAAACTCGCTGAGACAATTCCTGCTCTTGAGCAGCGCATTGAGAATCTTTCCGAAGATAGCATCATTTCCCGTTCACTTTTATCGCGCAAGTTGCGTTGGTGCAAAGTGCAGCTTGCTGCAAAGCAGAACGAAGATAAGTACGTTTAATTATTTATCTCATCTGTACCAGCTGACAAAGGGCGGTCTCGCAAAGAGATCGCCCTTTTGTCGTTTTTTTGAGGTTTTTCAAAGTGCTGGCTCTTTAGAGGTATAACCTAATCTTCTTCCCTATGTATACTCCGTGATTACTTGTATTTATTAGCCAAATAGAAGTATTTTGAGAGATAATGCACTTTGAATCTGTTCAAAAAATGAGGAATGAGTGTGCGATAGTGTCAGATTTGATATGTGACGTTATATCTAAAAGTAGGGTGCTCTATTCGGGTAACTTATCACTTATTGTTGTTCCAGGTGAAGAAGGCGATATGGGTTTGATGGAAAACCATGAACCTTACGTTCTTTCTCTTCGCGATGGCATTATTCGCGGTCGTACTCATTCAGGCAAGCTACTTATTGCGGCAATAATGGGCGGTTACGCTCAAGTGCTAGGAAGGCGCGTAATTATCATTTGTGATAAGGCGCGATCGCTTCCTGCTATTGATTATCAAGAAGTACAAACTGCCTATAAAGAGGTTTCTCGAAGGCTTGAAGAGATTGAAAAGCATAGAGAAGAAGAGGAAGAGTACGCAGTAACTCATTCCTTATTAACGCGTCGCCTTCGTTGGCTCAAGGTTCAGAAAGAAGCAAAAGAGCGAGAAAATTTCTATCGCTATTAATAGGAGTGGATAACAGTTCTTAGCTAAGGGTTATTTCCTGTTGTAGCAAGGCGTATCGTGCTCGAGCGAATTTGAACCCATAAAACCAGTAAAGGAATAACAGAGTTTTTGATTCAGCAAGCGTCTTTAGGGACGCTTTTTCAGTTTTCGAGCAAGCAGGTCTTAGTTTATGTGAGCTAAATATCAACCGTTTACTCATTTTTCTCACAATAGAAACACTTTATCTAAAGAAAGTGCCTATATTCTATGTGTCACAACAAACGAGCAAGCTAAAACTGATTAATGCAATGCCCGGCATTATCGTTTTTCTCTAGCTTGCGCGTTCCCGCAACTATAGAAAGGAAACAATATGGAAGAGTTTCTTTACTCCTTCTTTGTTGACCCCTTCGTAAGCTTAGGCGAAAACCTTGCGGCAGCTACTGGCGTTCTTGACGTTATCGATGCTGTAGATGGTTTCGTATGGGGCCCAATTATGATTCTTCTTTTGTTGTTCACTCATATTTTGATGACAATAAAGACAGGATTTATTCAGCGCAAATTAGGTACCGCTATTAAGTTGTCTGTTTCTAAAGACGATCCTAAGAAGTCTGAAGGTGATATTTCGCAGTTTGGCGCTTTGACTACCGCACTTGCTGCAACTATCGGCACTGGTAACATCGTAGGTGTTGGCACTGGTCTTCTTTTTGGTGGTCCTGGTGCTATCTTCTGGATGTGGATTACTGGTGTTCTTGGTATGGCTACTAAGTATGCTGAGGTTTATCTTGGTGTTCGTTTCCGTGTAAAGGATCACAAGGGTCAGATGCTCGGCGGTACTATGTATGCATGTGAGCGTGGCTTCAAAAGAAAGAAGGTTGGTAAGACCTTAGCGGTTCTCTTTGCAATTTTTGCTTCGTTGGCTGCGTTTGGTATTGGTGCTTCTACTCAGTCAAACTCTTTAGCAGACGCGCTTCACTCTACTACCTTGATTGACACCACTTCTATTCCTCAATGGTTAATTGGCGCTATTGTAGTTGTTTTGGTTGCAGTAGTAATCTTGGGTGGTGTAAAGCGTATTTCTGTAGTATGCGAGAAGCTCGTTCCAGTTATGGCAATCTTCTACACTGCATGTTGCATCATTATTATTGGTATGAACTACGAATTTATTGGTGAGGCACTTCGCCAGATTATTGTTGGCGCATTCACTCCACAAGGTGCAGCTGGTGGTGCAATTGGTGCAACCTTGACTATGGCTCTCCAATATGGTTTTAAGCGCGGTATTTTCTCTAACGAATCTGGTATGGGTTCTGCTCCTTTGGTAGCTTCTTCTGCAGTAACTCGTAACCCAGCTCGCCAGGCTTTGGTTTCCATGACTGGCACTTTCTGGGATACCGTTGTTGTTTGTGCAATTACTGGTTTAATGCTTATGACTACCGTTCTTGCTCATCCTGAAATTGCTTCAGCAGTTGCTTCTGGTGACATTGGCTCTGGTGCTGCTTTGGCTACCGCTGCATTTGAATCTATTCCAGTGTTTGGTCCAATTGTTCTCTTGGTTGGCTTGCTTACCTTTACCTATTCAACTATGTTGGGTTGGTCTCGCTACGGCAACCGTGCAATCAGCTACTTATTTGGTAAAAAAGCAGTCATTCCTTACTACATTGTCTTCTTACTCTTTGTATTCTGGGGCTGCATGATGGTTGGCGATGCTCCTGAACTTGCTTCCGTAGCTAACCTCTCAAGCATTGTTTGGGACTTTGCAGACGTAATGAATGCTTTGATGGCTGTTCCTAACTGCATCTGCTTGATCGCTCTTTCTGCTCTCATTGCAAAAGAAACCAAGTATTATGTATTTGATGGTCATTTGGAAGAAACCGACAATACGGTAATTCCTCAATACGATAACAAGTAGGCGTATAGGTAAGAATGTTATATGTAGCGCGACACGGACAAACGGATTGGAACGTAAGAGAAGTAATTTGCGGTCGGTTTGACGCGGAGCTCACCAAAACAGGAGAGCTCCAAGCGCTTCAGCTTGGTCAGGAAATAGATCGCCAGAACCTCACTTTCTCTCGAGTTATCGTGTCGCCGCTTACCCGAGCCAAACATACTGCGCATTTAGCGCTTAAAGAGCGCAAACGCCTCCAGAAAGCGAATTTAGTTAAAGGAACTAGTCTGGAAGGCGTTTATTTTATGGGGGAGCCCTCCGATAGAGAAATAGATTCGTTTATTGAAGTAGACGAGCGCCTTATTGAGATGGATTTTGGCGAAATAGAAGGTTTTGGCAGGTTTGACGAAACGTACTTGTTTTATCGCAGACAATTCGCTGCAAAGTTTCCTGGAGGAGAGTCTCTCTTTGAGGTTGCCAAGAGGGTGTATTCCTTGCTTGATGAACTAAAAGAAGAGCAGGGCGATATCTTATTGGTATGTCATGGATGTGTTTGCCGCGTTATTCATTCGTACTTCAATACTCTTACTAATGAGGAGTTTGATAACTGGCAAGCAGAAAACGCAACGCTTTATGCTTATTGCTGGGATTAGAGGTTAAAGTAGCGATTTTTCTGTCATTTTGAATTGATTGTTAACATGTTGCATATTCAGTTCAATACTCTTTAGGTTGCAATAAGAAGTGTGAAAAGAAAAAGCCCCCTAGTATTGTGTGCCACACCTCCAAATCTTGGATTTTCTTTCCCTATCTAAGATTTGGAGGTGTGGTGTATTGCTAGGGGGCTTTTGTTAATAAGCTAGTGGCAGCAATCGCACGTTGGTACAGAATGCTTTACGCGTTGAGACTCTTCTGAACGTTTTGCATCATTGAATCGATCAAGGGTTCCTACCAAATAACCGGTGATGCGGCGAATACGGTCAAATGGAACAGAATTGTAGCCATAGTGAATGCCTACTTCTTCTCCCTCAACATCAAGATTAATCCAAGAAAGCTGACTTCCGTTCTCTTGGCTACGACCACGCTGGATATAAGCACTCAGTTCGTCATTGCTAACAGGAAGATCGTGTGAATCCGCATAAGTAATAGTGAAATCGATGCCATCAAGAGTCTTGTGTTCTGTTAATGCTGCATTCATAGTAGGTCTCCTTTTTCGTTATATAAAACCCATGATTCGCAAGAGGTTTTATAGAGGGTGTCTTGTTTTTGAGTAAGGCTATCATACGGTAAGAAAAAAGCCTTGTAAAGAAGAAAATCAATACATATAGTAGGAAATTAAAGATAATTTATACAATATATAGTGTTTAGCTAGTTCGTAAAAAGGGAATTGTAAAGGTGAAATTCAAAACCTTGTGGCAAAAAATTTTTCTCGCTTTTTTACAAACAGCATTTAGTACTTTTCTCGGAATTTAAAGTGAAATGCGTACCAAACCGATATACTGGAAATCGAAACACGCAATTAGAATCTATGGACGCATTTTTGAGGAGTAGCACATGGCTTTCGTTCATTTGCATAACCATACGGAATACTCTCTTCTTGATGGCGCAACTCATGTATACGACATGGTTGCCCGCGCAGCAGAACTGGACATGCCCGCAATTGCCATTACTGATCATGGAGTAATGTCGGGTATTCCCGAATTGGCTGAAGCATGTGACAAAGTAAAAGCTAAAACGGGTAAGTGGGTTAAGCCAATTTTTGGCTGCGAAGTCTATTTCACCGAAGACAGCTCACTCAAGCGTGAAAAAACGCGCCTTCATCACATGATTTTGTTGGCCAAGAATAATACGGGCTACCACAATCTGTTAAAACTCGTTTCTGAGTCTCATGTAGATAATTTTTACTATCGTCCTCGAACTACGTTTGAGATGCTTGAGAAGTATTCAGAAGGTCTTATTGCAACGAGTGCATGTATTGCAGGCATTATTCCTCGTTGTATTGATGCTGACAAGATGGAGGAAGCTAAGCAGTGGGCTTTAAAGTTTATGGCGCTGTTTGAGCCAGGGGATTTTTATATCGAACTCCAGGATCAAGGGGTAACCACGAACAATGGTATGTCTCAGCGTGATATGAACTTCAAATTAACTGCGCTGGCAAAGGAGCTTGGTCTCAAAACTATTGCCACAAATGATTTCCACTATTTAACGCAGGAAGATGCTAAAGCACAAGACTTGATGCTTTGCATTGGCACAAACGCGACAGTAACCCAAGAAAAGCGCTTCAAATTTCCTAACGACCAGTTCTATATGAAAACTGAAGAAGAGATGCGTGAAGCTTTGAAGGATTTCCCTGAAGCGTGCGACAATACGGTTGAACTGGCTGAAAAGTGCAACGTTGAACTCGAGAGAGATTCCATTCTTCCACGCTTTCCTTTGCCAGAAGGCGAAACGGAAGAGTCTTACTTCAGAAAGAGGATCGAGGAAGGTTTAGTAAAGCGCTATGGCGATCCCGTTCCTCAGGAAGCGTGGGATCGTTATCAATATGAAGCGGGTATTATTATCCAGCAAGGTTTTCCTGCGTACTTCCTTATTGTTCAAGAATATATTGAATGGGCTCGTAGCCAAGGCATTGGCGTAGGTCCAGGACGTGGTTCTGCAGCGGGTGCTATTGTTGCGTACGCTATGGGTATTACGGATTTAGACCCTCTGTCTAACGGCCTTCTTTTCGAAAGATTTCTTTCTCCTGAACGTGTTGAGATGCCCGATATCGACGTTGACTTTGAAGACGAACGACGTGGTGAAGTAATTGAACACATTAAAGAAGTGTATGGCGAAGACCATGTGTCGGGCGTTATTACCTTCGGCAAAATGGCTGCAAAGAATGCCGTTCGCGATGCGGCGCGCGTGCTGGATTATCCCTACAACACCGGGGATAGGATTTGTAAGCTAATTGGTGGAGAACTTGGCATCACTATTGATAAGGCTTTGAGCACAAATCCTGACCTTAAAAAAGCCTATGAAGAAGAAAACGATGTGCGCGAAATTATTGACGCAGCTCGTTCAATTGAAGGCCACGTTCGCGGCGAAGGTGTGCATGCGTGTGCGACTATCATTTGCCGTGACCCAATGAGTGATCATGTCCCAATGAAGCGTGACACCAAAGGTGGCGGCATCATTACTCAGTATGATGGACATTACACCCCCGACCTTGGTCTTCTTAAGATGGACTTCTTGGGTCTTCGTACCTTAGGCGTGTTGTCTCGTTGTTGTAAAAACATTAAAGAACGTTTGGGTAAAGAAATCATTCCTGAAGAAATTCCTATTGATGATCCTGGCGCATTTAAGCAGATGCAGGGCGCAAACATGGATGGTTTGTTCCAGGTTGAGTCTGCGTTGTATGTAAGCTTATTTAATCAGCTGCCACCAACGCGCTTTTCTGACATCGTTGCTTCAATTGCGCTCAACCGTCCGGGTCCATTAGGTTCAGGCATGGTTGACGACTATATTTCTGTTGCAAGTGGCAAAAAAGAAGCAACCTATTACGATGATCGTCTTCGTCCGCTTTTGGAAGAAACTTTCGGCACCATCGTATATCAGGAACAAATCATGCAGATTTCCATGGTTATGTCAGGCTTTTCTGCGGGTAAGGCAGACAAGCTTCGAAAAGCTATGGGTAAGAAAAAAATTGACGTTATGCGCGACCTTAAAGATGACTGGAATAAGGGCGCAGTAGAAAACGGCTATAGTCTTGAGGTTGCCAAAAAGATTTGGGACGATGCTGAAAAGTTCGCAGAGTATGCGTTTAATAAGTCTCACTCTGCTGCTTATGCAATTTTGGTTATGCGTACTGCCTATTTGAAGTACTACTATCCAAACGATTACATGGCAGCGGTTTTGTCCAGCTATATGGGCAAGTCTGACAAGCTTATTAAATACATTGCAAGCTGTAATAGTGACAATATTCCTGTCTTGCCTCCTGATGTTAATTCGTCAAATCTGGAGTTTACCCCTTTGGATGATGGCGGTATTCGCTTTGGTTTGGCGGGCGTTCGTGGCGTTGGAGAAAAGGTAGCTCAGGTAATTATTGATGAGCGCAATGAAAATGGTCCGTTTACATCTCTCCAAGATTTCGTAAACAGGGTTCCTTCGTCTGCATTTAACCGCAAGACTCTCGAAGCGCTTATTAAATCGGGCGGCTTTGACTCAACGGGTTATACTCGCAAACAACTGATGTACTTTGTTGATGAAACGCCTCTTTTGGAGAGCGCTTCGAAACGACAGAAGGATAAAGCAGCAGGTCAAATTAGTATGTTTGATATGTTTGCCGAAGATCCAGATGCGGGCTTCACTCAGGATATTCCTGAACCTGATGGCGTGGAGTGGGATAAAAAGACCCTTCTCACTTTCGAGAAGGAAATCTTGAAGATGTATGTATCTGATCACCCTCTGCGCCCATACGAAAACTATTTGCCACGCATTACGAAATACAGCATGGCGGAGCTCAATGATCGTACTTCAAGCACAAAAACAGAGGTGTTTGCAGGAATGATATCTGAGGTTTCCACCAAGCGCACCAAGCGCGGAACCTTAATGGCAAACTTCACGCTTGAAGATACAACAGGTTCGGTTGAGTGTGTTTGCTTTGATTTTGAGAAGAATCAGAGCGCAGTTTTTGAAGACGCTATTGTAAAAATTAAGGGGCGTTTTGAGGTAAACGACCGCGGAAATCAGTTGTTAGTCAATGAAGTAAAGCTTCTTGAGCTGACTGAAAACGAGGCAAATGCGGCACCTCTTTGCATGGAGCTTACCGTAAAGATGTCGGAGTTTAATGCTATTACCTCAAATAAGCTAATTAATATCTTAAAAGCTCATCCTGGTAAGGACTCTATAGTATTATTTGTTGTACAGTCCGATGGCACAAAAATGAGGGCTGAACTGCCTGTTCAAGTTAATTCTAAAGATTCTCTTTTACTGGCACATCTACATGACTTGTTTAACCGTCCTATCTGGAAGGCTTCATAAGTGGCAGAAAACCACCAGGAACATATGCTCACTTTTGCGCTGACTATTTCATATAATGGTCAGCCTTTTAATGGGTATGCAAAGCAGCCCGGTCAGCTCACAGTTCAAGGGAGCCTCGAGGAGGCTCTTTCTTTGATTTTTCGTCAAAGAATTGAAACTGTTTGTTCGGGAAGAACCGACTCAGGCGTACATGCACGTGGTCAAGTGGTAAGTTTTTCTATTCCTGAAAGTGCTTGGGAAAATAGAAGCGAATATAAAGTGCTCCGTTCTCTTAATGCGTTGACCCATGAAAGCATTGCTATAAAGAAGATTGAGAAAAAAGCACCTGATTTTTCTGCACGTTTTTCTGCAGTAAGTCGCGAGTATCGCTATTTTATTTCTACCGATCCTTATGCGCCGCTATTAATGGAAGATTTTTCATGGCATTTAGGAAAGAAGCTCAACCTGGATGCTATGCGCAAAGCGGCACGCTATCTTATTGGAGAGCATGATTTTAAGAGCTTTTGTTTGGCTGTTTCTGCTGAGGGAAAACCAACGCATAGATATGTTGTTTCTATAACTATTGAACCATATGAGGTGTGGGGAGAAAACCTTGTTTGTATCACTATTGTAGGTAATGCATTTCTCCACTCTATGGTGCGCACTATTGTTGGTACGTTAGTTATGGTGGGCTTGGGAAAGCGTGAGCCTGAATGGATGAAAGAAGTTCTTGAGGCTCGTTCAAGAAGTGCAGCAGGGGAAAATGCACCTGCAGAAGGCTTGGTCTTCTGGAAAGTTAATTACACAGGAAAGCGCTATTACGATCCTAGTGAAAAACGAATCAAGGAAGAGAAAAAGAAAGCACTCCAGGTAGAAAAGAAGAAGACCAACCAAAAGCCTCATCGAGGATTGTCAGATGTCCTTGCGGAGTATATTCCGCATCGCGGAGCGGAGGCGGAGTTTGTAATTCCGCGCGGAGAGAGTAGGGTAGCTAATGATGAGGTGTTTTCCGAGATAAAACCGGGAAAGCCTGCCTGTCCAATTCCTGACATCAAGAAAAAAGAAAATCTTTCTACGGTAATACCTGATATCGAGATAGTAGATGATGAGCTTTTCGTTTTGGATGAAACTGGAAAGCTTCCTCTTACGCTCTCAGCTTGGGATACAGGAAAGCTTGAGCCAGTTACGGTAGCAAATCTTAAGGAAGGAATTCTGCCTCCTTCTGAAAAATCCGCCTCCAAGCAGGACTCAATTAAAAGCGAACTGGAAGAAATAAACACCTCCAAAAAGGATGCCAAGCAAGCTATGAGCAACCTTCGTGAATTAGAACGAAACGACAGTGAAGTTTTTCTCAAGAAAATTTACCCATTTCAACGCAAATAGCCTAATCAGAGTGTTTTTGAGCAAAAGATACTTTTCTTTCAAAGCTTTTGCCTTACACTAAAAGGGAATTTTTGAAAGGAACAGTATGGCTAGAAAAAACTTCGATTATTTTGACGCTTTTCAAAGGCATGCAGCATGCGGTCTGGAAGCTGCCCGTTATCTAAGCAGGGTTCAACAGGATTATAACTATGATGAGCTTATGGGGATTCTTACGGAAGCGCATGCTATTGAGAATAAAGCGGATTCAATCAATCGTGAAGTTCACGCCAAACTGCGTGTTGATTTCGTTACTCCGCTTGAGAGAGAAGATATCTCTCGTCTTTCAAGCTTGCTTGATGATATCACTAATGAGATTGAAGACATCTTCCTCACTTTCTATATGTACCACGTAAAAGAAATTGATTCATATATGATTCAAATGACCGAACAGATGATTGTGGGCATTGATAATCTTTGTGGCGCACTGGAAAACCTTCCTCGTTTCAAAAAGGCTAGTGAAGAGATGCATCCTCAGCTTAAAGCCGTAAATGATGCAGAAGAGGCATGTGATCGTCTCTATCTTGAAGCAATGCATAAACTCCATGATCCAGAAAACACTAAGCCAGAATACGAGCTTCGCGCGTATGATCGCGTATATGGTGCTTTCGAAGACGCGCTAGACTCTATTGAGAACACCGGCGAGTTCATTGAAGAAATAATCATGACTAACCTGTAACGCACGCAAAACGTTTATGGTAATAAACAAACGCAAAAGCGACATCCCTTGCTTGGGGCTGTCGCTTTTTTTGATGGATGCTCATGGTATGATGATGGGTACGAATAGTGGTCCCCTTGTTTATCAAGATGCGGACAATGAATTATGAAGGAGATATTGTGGCACTTTCAATTGGTATTGTTGGTCTTCCAAACGTGGGAAAATCTTCGCTTTTTACTGCTCTTACAAAGAAGACTGGTTTTGCAGCGAATTACCCATTTGCAACCATTGAGCCAAATGTGGGTATTGTTCCTGTTCCTGACAAACGTTTAGAGGGACTAGCAGCAATTGATAACCCAAAAAAAATTGTTCCAGCAACTGTGGAATTTGTAGATATTGCTGGCTTGGTTGAAGGAGCAAGTCATGGTGAAGGTTTGGGAAACAAGTTTCTTGCAAACATTCGTAATACCGATGCTATTGTTGAGGTAGTTCGCTTCTTTAGTGATCCAAATGTTGAGCACGTTAACAAGAAGGTAGATCCTCTAAGCGATGTTGATACTATTAAAACAGAGCTTATTTTGGCTGACGTTGCTACTATCGAAAAGGCACTTCCTCGTTTAGAAAAAGAGTCTAAGCGCTTTGGAAAAGATCGTACGCTCGCGTTTGAAACCGCAAAAAAGGTATTAGCTGGTTTATTAGAAGAGCATCGTGCGCTTTCTTTAGATCTTTCTGATGAAGAGAAAGAAGCAATTAAAGAGTTGTGCTTGTTAACTATGAAGCCAATTTTGTATGTTGCAAATGTTGATGAGGATAAGATCCACGGAGAACTACCTGAAATTGACGGCATGAAGCCAGTTCCTATTTGTTCTCGCACTGAAGCTGAACTTGCAGAGCTTGACCCTGAAGATGCGGCAATCTTCTTGGAAGAAATGGGTATGGAAGAGTCTGGTTTGGTTCGTTTGGTTCAGGCTGCGTATCGTTTGCTAGGTCTTCAAAGCTACTTTACTTCTGGAGAGATAGAAGTTCGTGCATGGACTATTCCTATTGGCGCAAAGGCGCCTCAAGCTGCAGGCGTTATTCACTCCGACTTTGAGCGTGGCTTTATTAAAGCTGAAACCGCAAGCTATGAAGACTATGTTGAGCTCGGAGGAGAGTCTGGCTGCAGGGCTGCGGGTAAGCTTCGCCAAGAAGGCAAGGATTATGTTGTTCAAGACGGCGATGTAATGCACTTTAAATTTAATGTATAAGACTAATTCAGCTGGCTTTTTGCTGGCTGAATCTTTTTAGTGTTTCTGGTGGAAGCAATCAGATTATTTGGAGGGAAGGAATAATCATGAACATGAGAGAATTTGGTAAAACGGGGGTAAAAGTAAGTCCATTAGGTTTTGGCATGATGCGCCTTCCTTTAAAAAATGGTGGGGCTGCTCACAATGGAACAAAAATTGACGATGTAGACCTTGATACCACCATCAAGATGGTTCGTGAAGCTATTGATAACGGTGTGAACTATATTGACACTGCTTTTAATTACGTAGCAGGCTCTTCCGAAAAGATTACTGCTCAAGTTTTGGCTGATGGCTACCGAGAAAAGGTTAACCTTGCAACTAAGCTTCCTATTTGGATGCTTAAAGAAGAAGGAGATTTCGACACCCTTCTGAACAAGCAGCTTGAGCGTCTCCAGACCGATCATATTGATTTCTATTTGGTTCACTCTATCAACGCAAATTATTGGAAACGCGTAAAGAAATACAACGTTATTGAGCAAATGAAGAAGGCAAAAGCTGATGGACGCGTTAAGTTTATTGGCTTTTCGTTCCATGATGACTATGAACTTTTTGAAGAAGTAATCAATTCATGCGAATGGGATTTCTGTCAGATTCAGCTCAACTACTACGACCAGGAATATCAGGCAGGCCTTAAGGGAATGAAGCTTGCCGCTTCAAAGGGCATGGGTGTTGTTGTTATGGAGCCATTGCGTGGCGGATTCTTGGTTGATGTTCCTTCTCGCGTTCAAGAAGTGTTCGACGCTGCTCCTCAGAAGAAGACCAATGTTGAGTGGGCTCTTAATTGGTGTTGGGACTTACCAGAGGTTTCCTTGGTATTGTCTGGCATGAGCACTCCTGAGCAGGTGAAGCAGAATGTTGCTTTGGCTCAAAAGGCAGAAGTTGGCATGATGACAAGCCAAGAAAAAGAAGTAATTGCTGAAGCGAAAAAGGCATTCGATTCTTACAACGTAATTCCGTGCACCGGATGCAACTACTGTGTTGAGTTCTGTCCTAACAAGATTGCCATTCCTTACAATATCCATGCTTACAACTTGCAGTACATGTTTGACGATCCTGCTGTTGCCGAGAAGTTCTACCACGTTGATGTTCTTGGATATGGTCGCCAGGCAAGCGCTTGTGATCAGTGTGCTTCTTGTGAGGCAATTTGTCCTCAGCATATTGAGATTTCTTCGTGGATGCCTCAGATTGCCGATCGTTTCGAAGAGTAATGCCGCATGGATAGTGCTCAAACAAAAGAATTACTGTATCAGGTTTCTTCAGGAGAGATTTCTCCTGAAGAGGCCTTACTTGTTCTCAAAAAGGAACCTTTTTCAGATTTAGGCTACGCAAAAGTAGATCACCACAGGGAGCTTCGTCAGGGAGTTGCCGAAGTGATTTATGGCGCAGGAAAAAATCCAGAGCAGATAAAAGGTATTACTCAATCGCTTAAAAGTGCTGGTCAGGAATGTGTTTTAATAACGCGACTAAAGCAGGAAGCGGTACCTGTTCTTGCGCAAGAATTTGATGACTTTACGTACTACGATATCGCAAAAATTGGGTTAGTAGGATCTCTTCCTGAACCAACCGGAACGGGAACAATTGTAGTTGCGTGCGCAGGTACAAGTGATTTGCCTGTTGCTGAAGAGGCTGCCATAACAGCAGAGGCTCTTGGAAATACGGTAGTGCGTCTTTATGATGTGGGAGTCTCAGGCATTCACCGCCTGCTTGCTCATATGGACACTATCATGCAGGCGCAATGCATTGTCGCAGTGGCTGGCATGGAAGGCGCTCTTGCAAGTGTAATTGGCGGTATGGCATCATGTCCTGTTATTGCGGTGCCTACTAGTATTGGCTATGGCGCTTCTTTTGGAGGAGTTTCAGCGCTTCTTTCAATGCTTAACTCCTGTGCAAGCGGTGTAAGCGTAGTGAATATCGATAATGGTTTTGGTGCAGGTTATCAGGCACATTTGATTAACCACTTAAACGCTTAACTAACTGTTCTTTTTGAAAAGGGTAATATATGCTGCTTTTTTTAGATTTATCAAAAGACGCAACAAGAAAAACACTGCTCAACCATCTTTTGGCGGCTATGACGCCTGAGCAGTCTGAAAAATACAACCAGATTATTTCTCAAGTCTCAATACCAGATTACCACCATCATTCTATTGTTGAGGTGAATGAGACTATCGATAGTCTATCTGCTCCCGATAAGATCAAAACATCCATGAAGGCTGTATACGGCATTTTGGCTCAAGCAGAAGCAACAGCCCATGGTTGCCGTGTTGAAGAAACGCATTTTCATGAAGTAGGTAATGGGTCAGCCCTTGCTAATGCGTTTGCAATTTGTGCTGCATTTGAAACAATTGCCGCTCATAAAGTTATTGCAACTCCAGTGCAAACAGGATGTGGCACGGTTATGTGCGCACATGGAGAAATGAATATCCCTGCTCCTGCAACTGCAGCAATTATTGAAACAGGAATTGTGACTTGCTCTACCTTAATCCCGGGAGAACACCTCACTCCTACATCGGCTGCACTTATTGCTTATTATGTAGACGAATACTCAGGCAAATAATGGTTATGAATTAATTAGGCAATTGCGTTTAGTTAACATCTGTTTGCTACAAGCGCTTGCGGTTAGTTTATTTCGAAGTATCAGTTGAGTTTTGAAATTAGTAGTCAAGCACGAGAAATAGAATTGGTATTAAGGTCAAAGGTTGTCCAAACTTATCTTAAATAGATATAAACCTATTGTTGAAGCGGGAGCAGGAGGCTTCGCTTCAGTAATTGTTGCTTGGGACACTAATCTTGAGCGAAGTGTTGCTATCAAATGCATTTCTTTGCAAGGAGCTTTTCCTCAAACTGCTCATGACGACAGATACAATGACGCACTGGAATCTTTTGAGCGAAAGTCCCAAGGATTTCCTGTTCCTGATTTTGTTTCTCCTTTTCGAAAAGATTCTCAAGACAAGGAGAGAACCGCTCAAAACCAACCCCAAAGAAATAAAGAAAGAAGCATTTCGCTTCTTACGGATGCCTATGCTTCATCAATTGAGGTTCCCGGTTTAGAGGAAGCGCGTACCGCGGCTCAGCTTAACGACCAAAACATAGTTTCTGTTCACGATTTTCAAATTCAGGGAGATATGGCGTATCTCATCATGGAATATATTGAAGGTCTTTCGTTAGCGGATTTATTACGTCAATACCGTAATGAAATAGACGCCGACGTAGTGGCAGCGTTGTTTAAAGCGGTGTCTCACGCATTAGAAGTTGCACATAAAAATAAGATTCTCCATCTTGATATCAAGCCTGACAATGTCTTGATTGCACGAGATGGACAAATAAAAGTAGTGGATTTTGGCCTGGCTCGTTTGGCGGGGGAGAATGGCTTTGGTATTGCAACAGGAGGCACAATTGGATACATGCCTCCTGAGCAAATGAATCAAGAGGAACTTGATCAGCGCTGCGACTTGTGGGCTTTGGCAAGCTTGTTTTATGAGGTTATTTCTGGAAGTAACCCGTTTAAAGTTGCTCGTCTGGAAGATGCGGAAGACGCTATCTATGGTGCAGAAATTGTCGTTCCTTCTTTATGCATGGAAGGAATTGACGAGTCAATTGACGACATTATGTTCTGTGCACTCAATCCTGATAGGGAGAATCGGTATAGTTCGGTTAGAGCTTTCGCAAAAGAAATGAAGCCTTGTTTAGGAAATGCTTCTAAGGGTAAAAAGAAGCTTGCTCAAATGGTGAGCGAAAACTACATCGATACCTCTGCTGACCCGGCAGATGATGAAGAAGAGCAAGAGCGCTCTGGTCTGCTTGGACGAAGAAATAATCAACGGAATAACTCGAAAGAACCTCTTGAATACCGGGACGAAGAGGTTTCAGTTCCCTTCGTTCCTTTTTTAGAGCGTATGCAGCCTAAAGTAAAAACGATAGCGCTTCGAGTGTGGGCTGTTTTATCAGCAGCCCTGCTTGCCGCCGTTTCCCTTTCGAACGTTTCTTTTCTTGAAGGAGGATGGAATAACCCATGGGTAGGGGGTATTCTTGCTTCGGTAGTGATACTTGTTGCAGTATTCCCTAAGATTGGAACGCTGGTAGTTCTTGAGTTTTTTGGTGTTTTCTTTATTGCTCAGTCAGCTTGGGTAATGGGAGTATTAGTAATGATGCTCTCGTTTTTGTGGTGGTTTTTTGAGGGAAGGTTCTCTCTTCGTCAATGTTGCGTAGTTCTATCACCTGCATTGTTTGGAGCAATTAGCCTTGCTCCTTTGGTGCCTCTTTTGGCAGGATATCTCTCGCGTTTTAAGGATGCTCTTGCTTCAGGAGCGTGTGCTTTGCTGATGACCTTTGCTTTAGCTTCCTTAGGCTCTCTTTCCTTGATAGGGTGGGATGCGTTCTCCTTTATGGTAGTCAGCCCAGGCGTAAATCTTAACGCTCAAATGATGAGCTTAATTATTCAGCCTGCAACGTGGTTATTTGCTGCAGCATGGATGATTGCTTGCGCTATTGGTGGTTTTACCTGTTCTCGTTTTGATAGACTGGGAGCGTTTTTAGGTCTTTTAGCAGGTGAAGTGCTAATTCTGGTGGTATTAGTGGTGGGGGCTCTTGTTTTGCCTAACGCTATCGGATCTGCTGCTTCTTTCGTGGTAGGGGCTGAAGGAAGCGTGAATACCTTTGCGGTCCTTTCGGTGGTTTTATCAGGGGTCCTTATGTCGTTGATAGTATATTCATTTGGAGTACCCGACTTAGAGTTTGAAGAGTAGAGAAATGAATAAAACAGTGTTAACGAAAAAGACCGTACGTATTGCCAAGAAAAAAGGTTTTACTTGGGGTATTGTTAGCCTCTTATTGGTGCTTAGCTTAGGAGGCTGTTCTCTCTCAGGAGAGCTTTCTAATTCTTCAAAGAGCAACCAAGCTTCTTCGACCTCTTCAGCTACTTCAACTCAAGAGGCCAATACTTCAGTTTCGGGTGAGTCGTATGATGCACAGGGCGATAATGAAGTAGTGTATGAATGCACGTCTCCTGTCCAGAGCGCTGAAGTGGTAAGTATCGTTGATGGCGATACACTAAAAGTTAAGGTTGACGGCCAAAACTATAAGCTTCGTCTTATTGGCTGTGATTGTCCTGAGAGTGTTGCACCCGATAAGTCTCGCAACTGTGAAGAGGGAAAAATTGCCTCAGACTACACAAAATCATTGGTTCAAAAAGGACAGACGGTTTATTTAACTCAGGACGTCTCTGATACGGATAAATATGGTCGACTTCTTCGCTATGTATGGCTTGAGAAGCCGGAAGAAGAAGTAACGAAAAAACAAGCATGTCAAACAATGCTTAACGCTATTCTGATAAATCAGGGATATGCTCAAGCAAAAGCCTACAAGCCTGACGTAACATGCAAATCATTTTTTAGCGAACTGGAAGATGAGGCCGTGTGCGAAGGCCGAGGCGTATCGTATAAATGGGCCTAAAGTGGGGGCTATTTATACTTAAAACGTGTCTGGTTTTCAAAGTGTTGCCAGCAAGATGCCGTAAAACAAAAAACGATTTGTTTTACGGCTCAGCCTGACACTTTCTTAGCTAGTAGCAAGAATGTTGGCAAATTTACCTAACAATGGCTCGAAGCTTACGCCACGGCTCATAAACTGTGGCTGTTCGATAGTAATAATCATTGCGTCATGAACAAACCTGCCTGCAAAGTCTACTGCAGCAACTAAGTCTTTTTCAGTCATGAGAGCACCAATTGCGCAGCTTGCAAAGAGATCTCCTGTGCCGTGAAGCATCATAGGAAGCTTTTCGACGGTAAGCTCAGTAAATGGGCAGTTGCGACCACCAACGTAGTTACGCAAATAGCCGTCTTCACGGTCAATACCTTTGAGAATGACATTTTTTGCACCGCGATTGCGCAACATGTTAATGATTTTCTCTGCTTCATCTTCGGTAATATTTTGGCCATTATATTCGGTACCCAAAATAAGAGATGCTTCAGTAAGGTTTGGCGTGAGAATGTCAGCGCCTTCAACCAACTGGTCCATAGCCTGGCAAAGTTCTTTGGTGTAGGTAGGGTACATCATGCCTGAGTCACCCATAACTGGATCTACGAACCGAAGAGCCTGAGGGAAGGTGCGATAGAGTCGGATAATGCTTGCAACTTGCTCTGCTGAGCCCAAGAAGCCAGAGTATACCGCATCAATCATGACATCAATCTTGTTCCATGCATCAAGGTATGGCTCAATCATTTCGGTAGTGTCATGCATGTGCCAAATAGGGAATTTTGTATGAGAAGAGAAAAGTCCTGTTGGTACTGGGCAAACATCGCAACCAGCTGCAGAAATAACAGGAATTGCAACACCAAGAGAGCATTTTCCATAGCCGCACAAATCATGTACTGCTGCTATGCGAGGAATGTAATCCTTGTTGTCCTCTGGTTTTTTATAGAGGGGGGTACTTGCTAGTGCCATGAGGATCTCCTTTTAAGTATTCGACAAAGACTACTCGTCAAACGAGTGGTCTTCAGAAAGTTCTCCGCGGTCCTTAAACATTTTCTTTGTCTTACGCTCTGAAATGGCTGCCACGATAAGGCTAATTATCAAACCAGCACCAACAAGGCATCCAATACCTTCCATGCTTTCGAAAAGAAAACTGTAAATCGCACCGATATCCATAAGAACCTTTCTGTAATAATGTTCTTCTTTTCACTTATGATTATTTGCGTAGCGATAGTTTCCGTAATTATACGCTTACGCAAGGATACTTGTTGTGTTAATGCTAAAGCATCATTGAGTCAACAAAGCGTTATCAAGTTAAACAAAACCTAAAAACCCGTTACCAAAATACTCTCTGTGCTTGGCTTATCTAGAGTATACTAACTCTATTACTATCTCCAATTAGGCAAGAAGTTGAAAGGTAAACCATGTTAGACATTCGGTTCGTACGTGAAAATTTGGAAACAGTTGCAGAAGCTATGAAGAATCGTAATGCCTCATGGGATTCAGATTTGTTTACCCGTCTTGACGAAGAGCGTCGTGCGGTTATTGCAGAAGAAGAGTCCCTTCTTGCAAAACGTAATTCTATTTCCAAATCTATTGGCAAACTTCTCTCTGAAGGAAAAAAGGATGAGGCTGAATCTGCAAAGGCAGAAGTATCTTCCCTAAAAGAGCAAATTGCTGAACTAGGCAAAAAGCGTGAAGAAGCTGAAGAAGCTATTCGCACTATTTTGATTTCTACTCCAAATATTCCATCAGATACTACTCCAGTAGGCGCTGACGAAAATGACAACCCGGAAGTTCGCCGATGGGGCACTCCTCGTGAGTTTGACTTTGAGTTTAAAGCCCACTGGGATTTGGGCACTGATTTGAACATCATCGATTTCGAACGTGGTGTAAAGTTGGCAAAAAGTCGCTTTGTGCTCTTAGGTGGTTTGGGTGCTCGTCTTGAGCGCGCTATTATCAACTTTATGGCAGACACTCACACCAGCCGTGGCTATAAAGAGTGGTGGTGCCCTGTGATGGCAAACGCTCAGACTTTATTTGGTACTGGTCAGCTTCCAAAGTTTGAGGAAGATTTATTCCATTCCGATGACAACTTGTACCTTATTCCAACCGCAGAAGTTCAGCTCACTAATATTCATGCAGGTGAAGTTCTTGAGGCGTCTGATCTTCCTTTGAAGTATTGCGCATTTACTCCATGTTTCCGTGAAGAGGCTGGTTCTGCTGGTCGAGATACGCGTGGATTGATTCGTGTTCATCAGTTTGACAAAGTGGAAATGGTTAAGTTTGCAAAACCAGAGGAAAGCTTCCAAGCTCTTGAGGATATGGTTTCTGATGCGGAAAATATCCTTCAGTTGTTAGGACTTCCTTATCGTGTCATTAACTTGTGCACCGGCGATATGGGCTTCTCTGCAACAAAGACTTATGACCTTGAGGTATGGCTTCCTTCCTACAATGCTTACAAGGAAATTTCTTCCTGCTCTAATTGTGGTGACTTCCAGGCTCGTCGTGCAAACATTAAGTATCGTGATCCTGAGAACTTTAAGGGAACCCGTTATGCTCACACCTTAAACGGTTCTGGTTTGGCAGTTGGTCGCACCATGGCTGCAATTATGGAAAACTATCAGCAAGCTGATGGTTCAATCAAGATTCCTGATGTGCTTGTTCCTTATATGGGTGGCATTACCGAAATTAAGGCTGATGAGATTTAGGAATTACTTAATTATTTATTATGCCAACTAAGCGTAAACCAGTAAAAAGACAAACTACTCAAAGAAACACCACTGCTGCCAGTGGTGTTTCTCAAAAACGCGTCCTAAAACATACAAAGACCGATCAATCGAAAAAGAAAACTCCAACCCACAGAGTTGAGAAGAAGCCTATCTTTCCAAAACCAGTGTGGTACTTCATTGGAGTAGTAGTTGTTGTATTACTTGCAGGGCTTATCTATTTAGGTTGGAACCAGTGGTTCCGTTATGACGATAAAGCCGATTTTCAGGGAAAATGGATTTCGAAAGAAACAGGATACGAAGTTCTTATTACCGATTCCCAAATTGTCTTTAATTCAGAAACAGCATATGACTATGCCCTAGATACGTTCGAAAAAACAATAACCTTTACCTTTAAAGATTTGTCTGGCGAAGGCTCATACGCTTTCTCGGAAGAGCGAGATACGCTTGTTATTGTTGAGAAGGGAGAAACTTCTGGAACCTCAGTGACAACACTGATGAAAGCGAGCGCAGTTTATGGAGAAAACCTTGATAAAGATGATTCATCTGTCGAAAGCGAATCGAACCAGAATAACTCTTCGGGTGCTTCTTTAGAAGAGGAATCAAGCCAGAATAACTCTTCGGGCGATTCGTCGCCTAAAGAATAAGCAATGTGCAGTGCTTGATATCTTCGAGATGGCAATATGGAGTTAGTGAAAGTAAAACATATACGGGTTTTGCAAGGAAAAATGCAGCTGACTCTCGTTCTTGAAAAGGGAGCGCCTCGTTTTACTAATCAGACGCTCATTCAAAAGGCGCTTGAAGATTTTCCCTATTTGGCAGAACACACATGTAAAAATGAAGTGGGTGCAACTTTTGGCTGTGTAATGAATAACACTTCGCTGCCTCATCTATTTGAACATATGGTTATTGAGCTTCAGGTAAACGCTCTTTTAGAAAGAGGTTCAAACCAAAAGGATGTGGTTTTGGTTGGAGTTACTCAATGGACCGATCAAGAGAATGAAGCCAGTGTATCTTTTTCGTTTGTAAATGATGTAATTGCGCTTAATGCGGTAAAAAAAGCTCAAGCATTGCTTAATTCTTATTTAATTCAAGAATCTCAGTAACCCCCGAATTAAAGGAGTTTTGTATGAAAATTGCTCTGATTGTTGCTCCTCAGCTTGCCAGTTCGTTTGAGAGCATTAAAGCTCATTTAGAAGAAGTAGGTAATGAGGTTTTAGTTGTTGAATACAGTAAAGGTATTCGTCAGACACTTATAGATGAATTGCCTCAGGTTTGTTATGTGGATGCTTCTTTAGGCGAAGCGCTTATTCCTTTAGGGGAGCTGCTTGAGTGCTTAGGCATTGAATATGCGGGTTCTTCGGCTTTTGTTCGTACGATGACGGCAGATCCAAGAGCAGTAGCGCACAATTTAGGAGTCTTTACTGATTTGACAGGGGAGTATGCGACTGCAGGCGTTTCGCACGGAATGTATATAAGCACCCAAATAAGCAGCATGCTTGAAGCCCAAGAGTTGTCGCGGTTAGTAAAGTCACGTATTCCTGGCGGCTATCCTGTGTGGGTGCAAAACACTACTTCATCAACAGTGGGCGTCATAAATTCCGAAGAAGAAATGAAAGCTGTTCTTCAGGCTGCTTCTGAAACAAATACTGCCCTTTTTGTATCTTCGTATAGCGAAGGGGTGGCACTTACTGTTCCTGTTCTTGGTTCGGGGGCTAATGCTTATGCGCTCTGCCCAATCGAGCTTGGAACGTTAGAGGCAGTGAGAAGTGAAGTTTTATCTCATGATGCGGGTTCTGCCGAGGCAATACGCTGCGAAATTGAACGTGCTGCGCTTGAAGTGTATCAAGCAAGTGGCCTTTTAGACTACGGATGCGTGGATGTGTTATGGGATGGTGCGCAGGTAGCGATTGTTCGCCTCAACCCTTCTCCTGCAATTGTGGGCAAGACTCCGTTTAGCCAGGCTTGTAAAGTGGCGGGAATTTCTCTTCCGGGCCTCTTTGACGCGCTTCTATCTGCATAATCTATTTGTAAGGGCTATATGAATTAGTCGTTGAAACGATGAATGCACGTTATAATAAAAAGCAATCGGTCAGAATCAATATCGAGCTTTAAAGCTATAAATTAGTTTTGGGCATATAGAAGGGGGCCAATATGGGCAAGTTTTTGATTGGTGGCATCATTGGAGCGGGCGCAGCTTTGCTTTTGTCTCCACGTTCTGGTGAAGAAAACCGTTCTATCTTGAAAGAGATGCTTGGTCAGGCAGGATGTACTCCTTGCTCATGCACCAAAGCAAATGAATGTCTTGAAGTGGTAGCTGATAAGTCCACTAAGGTAATTAATACCGTAGTTGATAACGGACGCGATTATTATCGTGCAGCTCAGGACCAAGTTGCTCAGAGCGGTGTTGTTGAAAAAGCAAAAAAGCAAGCTTTGGACACATTAGAGGTAGTAGCTGATAAATCAACTGATGTAATCAATGCAGTAGTTGATAACGGACGTGATTATTATCGTTCAGCTCAAGATCAGGTAACCGGTGCAGTTCCTTCTGATGATATTAAGAAGCAGGCTCGTGCTGCATTAGATGTTGTTGCAGAGAAGTCTACCGTTGTAATTAATACGGTAGTAGATAATGGCCAGGAAGCAATTCGTGCTGCTCAGGCTTCAGCTGAAAAAGGTACTCTTGGTGACGATGCTCTTTCTGCTCTAGCTTCTGGATCTACAAAGGTTATCAACACTGTAGTAGACAATGGACAGGAAGCTCTTCGCTCGCTTTCCGAAAAGAAAGCACAGGCTCCTGCTCCAGTTAAGAATGATCCTTCATCCGAGGAGCTTCGCCAGAAAATTGATGAAGCTCGTGAGCGCATTGCTTCTCAGATTGCAAAAAATGCTGAGCAGGCTCGTGATGCTGCAGTAGACGCTATTCCGGCTGCAGTAGATGCTATTGCCGCAAAGCGCAAGTAATTACGATAAACGCTGCTAAGCGTACATGATTACGTTTTAAGCGTAGAAAAGTGTAGTTGCTTTTCGTGAAGTGCAGGTAAGCGTAACAGGTTTTAGAATTATTTTTTAGTGAAGTCAAGGCACCCCCTTTGGGGTGCCTGATTGGGTTTTAGGGATGAAAAAAGAAACATACTTAACAAGCGAACTAATGGGTGTAAAGGTGTATGACGCCAAAAAGCCTGACAAAAAAATTGGAAAAGTTCATTCTTTTGTGTTCCATCCTAAGAAGCGGTATGTCATTGGATTTACGGTAAAAAGACCAGATGTGGCTTGGATGTTTCACAGAAGTGATATTTTTGTGGCATATGATGCCTTTGATGTTGTTGATGGTAGCATTGTTATCTCAGACGACAGCGAATCAACAGGAAAAGCAGCCTGTAAACGATTGGGCGTCTTGTGGGATGAATGCATTATTTGGCAGGGTCTTCCTTTGATGACCGAAGGGGGAGAATCCTGTGGTTATGTAGGAAGTGTTCGCTTTAATACCAAGGACGGAAAAGTTGTTTCATGTCTAATCGATACTGGTTTGGCAAAAGACGCGGTTCTTGGAATGACTGAGCTGCCTGCAGAATGCATTTTAGGATTCCGTTTTGGAGTGGGTGAACGCTTGCGCAATGCGCAGAGCGACACCGATTTTCAGGGCGCAATGATTGTCTCGGATGATGCTTTATCGTATGAATCTGTTGGCGGTCTTGCTGAAAAGGCAGGCAGAGGATACGCAAAAGCCTCTCATAAGGCAAGTGAAGTTGCTGAAAAGATAAAGCCGGTGGCAGATTCGGTAGGAGAAAAAGCAAAGCCTGCTCTTTCTCATGCAGCCGAAAAAACAGAAGAGGCAGTAAACAAGGGAGCGTTTGCTTTAGGGGCTCAGCTTGGAAAAACAAGCGGAATGTTTTCAAGCTTTAAAGAAGAGTATAAGAAAGCTCGGTACGGTGAGGACGATTCGTAAATGAACTCAGAGAAGAAAAAGCAATCAAATAAAGCCCAAGAAGAACAGACAGTCTCTATTCACGGTCATTTAGTAAAGAGCAGTGATCTGATAAAACTGGGCGGCTTGCTTGCTTTTTTTCTTATTGTAGTGGGCATTGTTGTTCTCTTGTGGCCAAGTCTTTCAATGCTTTTTGAAGGCGGTCCTTCAAAAGTTGTTGAAGAGATTCAAAAAATGGGAGCAAGCGGAGTGTTTATGTTGCTCGCTCTTCAGTTCCTTCAAATTATTGTTGCGTTTATACCAGGTGAGGTTGTTGAGGCAGCGGCTGGAATTATTTATGGCCCTTGGATTGGCTCCTTGATTCTTATTGTGGGTTGTGTTTTTTCAAGTGCGTGCGTATTTCTTCTTGTCCGTAAACTAGGAGCGCCGTTTGTTCAGGCAATGGTTTCCGAAAAGTACATGGATAAGTTTGAGAAGTTTGAGCAGTCGGGAAAGCTTACTCTGATTGTTTTTATTTTGTTTTTGATTCCTGCAATGCCAAAGGATGTTTTTACCTACTTGGTTCCTTTGACTAACATGTCCATGAAAACCTTTTTGATTGTGGCAAACGTTGCGCGCCTTCCAGCGCTTGTTGCAACTACCTATATTGCTTCTGGGCTTACGGGAGACAATATTATGGGAGGAATAATCGTTCTCGTTATTGCGCTAATTCTCTGTGCAATAGGCATTTTTAATCGTGATAAGATTCTCGATAAGCTCTCCTCTTCAAAAGAGACGAAGTAATTTCTGCGAGAGATTTGGGGAACTAGTTATTAATGAAGCTCTTTTCGCTATAATGAAAAAGCTTTGATAGATTGTTATTAATTGTTGTTCGCATATAAGGAGGACAATATGCCAACTATTACTCGTGATCAGGTACGCATCCCTGCTGATGTAATGCCTGAGGCTCGTGAGACCTACGTTGACAACTACATGAAGGCAACTCGCGGCACTGGTCGTCTTATGCTTTTTGCTTGCGACCAGAAAATTGAGCATTTGAATGCCGATTTCTATGGTGAAGGTATTGATCCTTCTGATGCAGATCCAGAGCACTTGTTCCAGATTGGCACCCAGGGCGTATGTGGTGTTGTTGCTGGTCAGCGTGGTCTTATTTCTATGTACGCAAACGATTATCCAGAGGCAAACTACTTGGTAAAGATGAACTCTAAGACCAACTTGGTAAAAACCTCTCAGGATGACCCATACTCACCACAGCTTCATGAGCTTGATGCGGTATTGGCAATGCGTGATGCAGGCGTAAACATTGTTGGTTTGGGTTACACCATTTATTTGGGTTCTGAATATGAATCAACCATGATGGCAGAAGCTGGCGAACTTATTGCTGAGGCTCACGCAAATGGCTTGATTGTTGTTTTGTGGATTTATCCTCGCGGTAAGGCAGTTGAGGATGAAAAGGCTCCTAGCCTTATTGCTGGTGCAGCAGGTGTTGCTCTTTGCTTGGGCGCAGACTTCGTAAAGGTAAACCCTCCAAAGGAAGCAGACGGTAAGACTTCTGCTGAAAACTTGGCTATTGCTTCTACTGCTGCTGGTCGTTGCGGTCTGGTATGCGCTGGTGGTTCTAAGGCTGATCCTGTTGAGTTCTTGTCTCAGCTCCATGATCAGATTCATATTGGTGGCGCTTGCGGCAATGCAACGGGTCGCAACATTCATATGCGTTCCTTGGATGAAGCAGTTCGTTTGACAAAGGCTATTTCTGCTATTACTTTGGCAGATTATGAAGTTGAAGACGCGGTTGCTGTTTTCAATGGCGAAAAGGACTTCACTATCTAAAGAAGTCGAGCTTCTTGGAAGCTTTCATTTTTCAATTTGATAAGACGGGTTCGTGTTTGCGAGCCCGTCTTTTTTTGTGGGTTTGTTTGTCCTGTAACTCTATAACCTTTGTTTGGGATGTCAGGCCCTTCGCTAATAAAAATGGATAGGACTTTCATATCCACGTTAGTTTCTATAACCCTTAGTTTCTATAACCATCAGTAACGCTTTCGTATCCACATTTGTTCCTATAACCAGGCTGCTTACCTGGCAAATAAGAATGGTTTGAGTTGTTTTTCAGTTCGAGTTAAGGGCTTTTTGTCAGAGTATCAAAAGAGCTCTCTATAGAGCAAAAGCAAGAAACTCTTCATGGGGTAAGAAAGTAATGACAGCATCAGAATTAACTATAGTTAAATTTTTAGTGGGGATATTGAAGGTATTGTTGGTGGGGGAATTGTTTCATATTTCCTGGATTGATATGCAAAAGCGCATTATTCCCAACAAAAACTTACTGGCTGTTGCTCTTATGCTCGCTGTCGTATTGTTTTGCGAGGACAATGCTTTTTCTTGGCAGCAAGGAACAATTCAACTTCTTGTGTGCTTTGGGGTTGGTAGTGCGGTATCGATAGTAGGAAGCATGATTTCGGGAAAATGCGTGCTGGGAATGGGTGACGTGAAGCTATTGTCCTTGTTCGCATTTGCGCTCCCGCTTTTTTCTCTTATTAATTTTCTCTGTCTTGTTGGTTTGGGTTCGTGTTTGTGGGCTTTAGTGTACACCGTAAGAAAGGAGCGATCGTTTCCTCTTGCTCCTGTATTGTGTGTAAGTTTTTGTGGGGTATACTTTGGGGTTTTTAGCGGATAGACCCTTAAAGCTAAGTTTTAAGGGTCGTCATTCGTTTATATTCTTCGCAAAAATGAAAAGGACCCCTTATCTGCGTTTATTAGGCCTTCTCATATCCGTATTTGTTCCTATGGCTCTCCAAATAGCCTACATTTTTGCATAAAAAAAGAGCTGATAATCAGCTCTTTTGAGTAGCAACTGGTGCCGGAGGCGGGATTTGAACCCGCACGTCTCTCGACAACGGTTTTTGAGACCGCCGCGTCTGCCGTTCCGCCACTCCGGCGCAAGTACAAATTATAACAACGAACAAATTCTTTGCAAGGCTTTTCTGAAAAAACGCCAATGAAACTAAGAAAAAGCTATCGCCTTGCCCTTTTATCGTATTTCGTAATTTGCCTGTTCTTTCCTGGTCTATTATTGAAAATGCTTTTACCAAAGGTTAAAACGAATATAAGAAAAGAATACGAAGATAAGAGCTGCCTGTTTCTGACATGAATAGTGAACAATCTAAACAATCTTCCATACATCCAGAAAAGCAAAAACCACGTGTTTTAGTGGTTCATGCTTCTGTGGGTTCAGGTCATAAGAGCGCAGCAGTTTCAACTGTTCAAGCGCTAGAAATCTTGAAGCAGCGGACAGATTCTGAGCTGCGTAAAGGCGTTGAAGTCCCTGAAGACTTAGAGATTGAACTTATCGATATTCTCGATTATGGACGAATTAAGTTTGATGGTAACAAAACTGCTTCGATGTTTACTGGTCCAACTCGTCCAATCTACGATATTCTGTGGCGCTACAATTTCACTGGTAGACTTTTGTGGGGTGGCGGAACGGCGTGGGCTCGCATAATGTTTCCAGACTTCACTGAATACATAAAGAACAATCCACCTTTTGCGGTAATTTGTACCCATATTACTGCCGCGAATGTGGCAGTTGGTTCTAAAATGATTACTGGTCAGCAATTTCCCATTATTTGTGTGCCAACCGATTACGAAACCGAGGGGCTTTGGCCTCACGAAGCAGCTGATCTCTTCTGCGTTTCTAACGAATATATGGCAGAGACGCTTCGCGCAAGAAAAGTGGATGAAAGTCGTATTTGTATTACGGGTATTCCAGTTCGCTCTCCTTTTCTTGCAAAACGCGATTCTGAAGAGATGAAGAAAAAGTTTGGATTTCCCGAAGATAAGACCATAGTGCTTGCGCTTGCAGGGTCTCGATTGCAGCAGCCTTATGTTCATTTCAGAGAAACGATTTGCGGCTTGCTTGAGTATGGAAAAGAATTTCCCTCAATTCATCTGGTTATTATTTCAGGTGCTGATGCACAATATGCCAATCGAGTTCGAGAATTGGCAAGCAATTTAGAGCTTGAAAACGTATCGGTTTTTGAATTCGTTGACGATGTGGCAGGAATGATGGCGGCTGCAGATTTGGTTATTTGTAAGCCAGGGGGTTTGACGGTAACAGAATGTCTTTGCTCAAGCGTTCCTATGATTCTAGTAGGAAAGGCTTATGGCCAAGAGAATTGTAATGTTCGCATGTTTACCTCGTGTGGAATAGCAGAGCATGTTACCACCTTGAGAGAGCTTGTTGAGGCATTGCGTCACTATGGGGCCGATCCTCTTCGAATAAGAGCTATGCTTGTTAACGGTTCTTATCTGAGAAAACCAGATGCTGCTTTTGTGGTTGCAAGAAGAGCGCTGTTGTTGGGATACAAATACCAAAACAATCCTCGCTCGGTTAAAAAACACTTCATTGGCATGTATGTTGGCCACAAGCCTGCACATAAAAGATAGGTAGGCTTTCTGATGGAGTATATTCTTAATGAAAAGAGTCAAGCGCCTGTATTAAGAGTTGCGCAAGCCTGAAAAGGACCTGTGTTTGCAAGAATATTTTCGCAAAAGAAAGAGAAAGCTATGCATGAAAATACTCCTACTCCTCAAAACGCTCCGGAGGAAAAAGACGCTCCCGTTATCAGTGGCATTCCTGCTGCTCAATCTATTCCTGCACCGCAAAATGCCCCTGTGCCACAAGATGCTCCCGTACTTCAAACAGAACTAACTTCCGCGCAAAAAATTGGGTGGTTTTTTGTTGGTGTCCTTGCAGGAGTTGTGGGTATTCTTGTTGCAAGCCTTACCAATATCGACAAACCATACCGAAGCGATTGCACGAAAAACGCCATTATTGGCTTTATAGCAGAAACGCTTCTTGTAATCTCGTTCCTTTCGTATGGTTTTGGAGTGGCACTATATTCCATTTGGTAATGAAAAACGCTCCAGGTGTACCTCATAAAGCATTTTAATAATTTGACCAGTTTATATAAAATGGTAACGCATGCTTCGTTTACTTTAGTTTGCTTTGATGCGTCTTGGTAAAATGAGCATTGCATAACCGTTTAAGAGATTGGATAAAAAATGGCTAATTCCGATAAAGTTTTTTTGTTAGGTCATCCTGTTGCTCACTCAAAATCTCCTGTAACTCACAATGCAGCATATAAGCTTCTTGGTATTCCTTGGACTTATGAGCTTGCTGATCGAGCAGAAGAAAAAGACGCTATCGAATTCCTTAAGGCTGCAGATTTTGTTGGCATCAACATTACTACTCCTTATAAGCCATTGGCATTCAAGTATTCCCAGAAACAAGATCCTTCTGCCATTCTTGCAGGTGGTGCCAATGTTTTAGTGAAAACCGACGAAGGCTTGATTGCTTACAACACTGACGGCAAGGGTGTTATCTGGTTCTTGACTTATAAAGGCGTGAAGTTTGATGGCGCTAAAGTAGTAGTTTGTGGCACGGGACCAACATCTCATGCTATTACACACGAAGCTCTTGAAGCAGGCGCTACTGTTCACATGCTTGGCAGGGATGCGCAGCGTTCAAAGGCTAAAGTTGCAGATTATTTGCAGAAGCGCATTGATTTAGGTTTAGAAGACTTCTCCAATCGTCTTGAGGGCAATTCCTATGAGGCAGCACAAGACGTTATCAAAGACGCTGATATTATTATTGATGCTACAGTACTTGGCATGAAAGAAGGAGATCCTGCTGCATTTGATGTAACACTTCTTTCTGATAAGCAAGTAGTAATGGACGTTGTATACGGTCATGGAATTACTGCTCTTAATCAGGGTGCTAAAGATGCAGGAGCGCTTTTCTATGACGGCGGTGGAATGCTAGTTGCTCAAGCGGTTGAAACTATCAGAATTTGGACAGAAGCAAACGGCATTGAACCATCCTGCACGTGGGATAAAGTTTTTGAAGAAATGGTTCGTGCTGGTGGATTTGAGAACATCTTATAAGCATGAAAGTATCTATTTATACTGACGGAGCTGCTCGCGGTAATCCTGATGGCCCAGGGGGTTATGGAACCGTACTTGAATACGTAGCTCCCGATGGAGTTCTTCACACAAAAGAACTCTCGCAGGGATATAAAAAGACCACTAATAATCGTATGGAACTTATGGCGGCAATTGCGGGCCTTGAGGCGTTAAAAGTACCATGCGAAGTTGATCTTTACTCGGACTCAAAATATGTTGTCGATGCGTTTAATCAGCACTGGATTGACAGTTGGATCAAAAAAGGCTGGAAGCGAGGGGGCAATCAGCCAGTAAAAAACATTGATTTATGGAAGCGTTTACTGGAGGCAAAAAGACCTCATACTGTAACTTTTAAATGGGTTAAAGGACATGACGGACATAAGCAAAACGAGCGTTGTGATTTTTTAGCAACCTCTGCTGCCGACGGGGATAGCTTAATTGACGATGTGGTGACACAATAATTCTCAATGCTTCAACAGTGGTTTTGAAGAAGTTTTGAGAAGTAGAGTATGTGAAGTGAAAAGGTAAAAACATGATTAATGAAACAATGTACCAGCTTGGTAGTGCTCCTTCTGCAATTCGTGAGCTTTTTGCTTACGGTCTTGCACGCAAGGCTGAAATTGGCGAAGACAAAGTGTTCGATTTCAGTATCGGCAATCCTTCAGTTCCTGCTCCTGCTTTAGTTGCAGAAACAATTGCGGAATTGATAAAGCTTCCTGCAGAGCAGCTTCATGCGTACTCTTCTTCGGCAGGCCTCGACTCAACGCGCGAGGCCATTGCAAATAACCTCAATAAGCGTTTCAAAACTTCCTATTCGGCAGAAAACTTATACCTTACTATGGGTGCTGCGGCTTCTCTTTCTGCTTGCTTTACCGCAATTGTTGAGCCGGGTTTAGGAAATGAGATCATTGTTATCTCTCCTTACTTCCCTGAATATAAGGTATGGATTTCCTGTGCGGGAGCAACGTGTGTCGAGGTTCCTGCAAGAGCAGACAATTTCCAGATAGATACCGAAGCGGTGGCCAAGGCAATCACCCCTCAAACCCGCGGCATTGTAATTAATAGTCCTAACAACCCAGTTGGTACGGTATATACGCGCCAAACTCTTGAAGCGCTTGCGGCAGTATTGAACGAGAAGCAGGCTGAATATGGTCACGAAATCTATTTAATCTCCGACGAACCTTACCGTGAATTAGTCTACGGTGGCGCTGAGGTTTCTTGGGTTCCTTCTTTATACAACAACACGCTGGTTTGTTATTCTTGGTCGAAGTCTCTTTCTATGCCAGGTGAGCGCATTGGCTACGTATTAGTTCCAAATCAGGTCAATGACTGGAAGAAAGTCTATCTTGCAGTATGCGGAGCAGGTCGTTCTTTAGGATATGTTTGTTCTCCTGTTCTCTTCCAGCGCGTTATCGAGAAATGCGTTGACGAGCCAGCTGATATTGAAGCATATGAGAAGAATCGCAAGCTATTGACTGATATCTTAGATGAGTTTGGATATGAGTATATTTCTCCTGATGGAGCGTTTTATCTTTGGATTAAAGCATTAGAAGAAGATGCACAGGCCTTTTCCGATAGAGCAAAAAAGCATGAACTTTTGTTGGTGGCATCAGATAGCTTTGGTGTAGGCGGCTGGGTTCGTGCTGGCTATTGCATTGATTCTCAGACAATTATTAATTCAAAAGAGGCATTTGCTGCTCTCAAGAAAGAATACGAGTAACTAAAGTGGCAAAACTATACGTTGATTACCAGAAGGGCTTTCTCGATATTGCGGGGGCCCTTCTTGACTTTGATGGAACGCTGGTTGACTCTATCGGAGCATGGCAGGGTGTTGAAGATTATCTTGTTTCGTTGTGTCATGCTGAAGTCAGCGAAGAAGATCGTGCGCTTTTAACCGCCTTGACTATTCCTGAAATAGGACATTTTTTTCACGAAACGTATGGCCTAGGCCGCGATAGTGCCTTTGTTGTTTCGATTATTGATGAATACATGGTTGATTATTATGCAACTAGAGCAGCTCTTCTTCCAGGAGTAGAAGTTTTTCTTGAAGCGGCAGCACGCAGCGGCGTTGCTATGAGCGTTGTGTCTTCAAGTCCTCAGCGCTATTTGCAAGCTGGCGCAAGAAATATAGGAATTGCTGATTACTTCAAAGATATTATTTCGGTAGATGATTTGACTACCACCAAACGCGACCCATTAATTTTCACTCATGCACAAGTGCTGCTTGGAACACCAAAGGATACAACCTGGGGCTTTGAAGACTCCCTGTATGCGCTCAGTTCGTTAACTCAGGGAGGCTTCAAAACCGTAGGAATATTTGACCCTCATGAAGGAAAAACTCTTGAATACTGGCGTCAGGTAACGTCGGTATCGGTAGAATCTTTTACCCAGCTAGGGATTATCAAGGCTTCTTGATTAGCGGTTTGCTTCTGGGTTTTCTTCAGGCAAATCAAGTCTTTTTTCCAAAGAGAGCTTTGCTAAAAGAGCTAGAGTATCTTCTGCAAGTTGGCAAAAGTCAGGAGAATCGGTAAGTAGGCTTGGAAGTACTGTTTTGCCTGCCATGCAGCCAATTTCTTCTGGAGAAAGATTCTGTACAGTATAACCGGAGGCTTCAAGAATTAATTCGCCTCGAATTTTTGAATGGTAGTGATGTTGTAAGCCCTCAGAAACCGAAAGAATAGCAACAGCACATTCGCCTGCATTGCATGGTTTAAATTCTCCTGCTTCAATTCCTTTTTCAATAAAAGAAACGAGACCTTGATATACCATACGGTAATCTTCCAATACGAACTCGAAGCTGCTCTTTTTATTGTGAATAAGTGCTTCCAATTCGATAAAGTCGAAAGGGAGGTCGCACTTAGTTACTACGTCAAAAATTATTAAAGCGAAAAGCTTCTTGGTATATGATTCGTCCGTATCGGCAATACATTTAATAATCTGTTTTACGTTTTGGTCACTAAAAAGACTTTCAAGAATAGCCTCTTTAGAGGAGAACCAATAGTAAATAGACGATTGATCAATGCCTACTTGGCGAGAAATCTCGCTGAGTGAAGTTTTTGCATAGCCTTTTTCTTTAAAGAGTTTGATTGCGCTTGCTACGATAGTTTCGCGTGGATTGGCAGAGCTGGTTCCCGCTTTTCTTGGACGGCCGCGACGTCTAGGTTTATCGGTGCTTTGAGATGCTGTAGTCATAAGCCATTTCACACTCCTAAACTTAGGTTATGGAATTATTCTACCAAATGTTTAATAGAGGAAAAACGGTTGACTATTAGGCAATATTCATTAATTGGTGTCAAGAATTCCATTAATAATGCTTGACACGAAAGAAATGATAAGAGAAGCAATGAAGCCTGAGGCAAAGTTAGTGATAGTGAATCCTATATCAAATAAACCATTTCCGATAGCGCCTGCAAGATATAGCAACGCAGTATTGATTACAAAGTAGAACACTCCTAAAGAAATAAGCGTGATTGGAGCACTCAATATTTGAAGAATTGGTTTAATTGACATATTTAATAAGGCAATGATGATTGCAAGAATCAAAAATCCGAGAGCCCCGTTTCCTGAAGAGCTGAAATCAACACCAGGAACAATCCAAACCGCAACCGCAACTGCAATCATTATTCCAATGCAGCGAAGAATAAAGTTCATAAATCCTCCGAACTTTAAGAGTCTTTGTAAAAAGAAAAAAGGACGTAAGGGTTTCTCCTTTACAATTTCAGTATTGTAAAGGATGAGAGAAAAATTATCTAAGAGAGAAGTTGGTTAACCATGATTAGCACAATCGAAAACACAATTCTGTCTCGCAATCTTTTTACTCCTGCAACTCCTGTTGTTTTGATGGTTTCGGGTGGCTCTGATTCAACAGCGCTTGCTTACATCATGAAAGAGCTTTCTTCTCATAATTTCTGTGGTCCTTTGGCTATTCTTCATGTAAACCACAAGATAAGAGGGCAAGAAGCAGATGACGATCAGAAATTCGTTGAAGAATTAGCAGCAAAGCTTGCTATCCCTTATTTTGCCTGCGAGGTCAATATTCCTCTCATTGCTGCAGAACGGGGAGGTAACGTAGAGGCTATTGCGCGAGAAGAGCGCTACCTAGCAGCGCATGAAGCGCTGGAAAGCTTGTGTAATCACTGCGCGGTTCCCGTTTCGCTTGGTCGCATTGTTACCGCTCATACGCAAGACGATCGCGTTGAAAACTTCTACATGCGCTCAATTAAAGGAACCGGACCAGGCGGTTTTCGCTCAATGCTCTACAAGAATGGGCCCGTTGTCCGACCTCTTTTAGATGTCTCACGCCTCGATTTGCGAAATTACCTTGTTGAGTTAGCACAAGATGAGCAGGCGGTTATTCGAGATGCTCACGGAAAGCTTTGGCGTGAAGATGCTACCAATGCTCATACCGATAGATTCCGAGCCTTTGTTCGCCATGAAATAATCCCGCTTGCAAAATCACAAAACGGAAAACTCCTTGATACGCTTACGCGCACTATGAATCTCATTGCCGACGAGGATGACTTTATGAATAAGCTGGCGGCACAAGCTTATACCGAACATCTGGAATGGATTGGGCTTGAATCGTGTGGTCCTGGCGAAACGCCAGATGGTTGCTTATTCCTTCCTTCCTTTGGATTGGTAGAGAAGCCTCTTGCCCGAAGAGTGGTGCTTGCAGCTCTTAAAGTCTTTTTGGGTGAAGAGGCGCGTATTGATTCGTCTTCAATTGAAGTTGTCATTGATGCGTTTGATTCAGACGGACTCCCAAGAAGTGGCTTGGCGGTAAATATCCAGGGAGATTTAGCGGTAAGTGCTAACAAAAAAGGAGTACTCCTTGAGCCAATGGCTGTATTTAGGGCGCGAAGAAAGCGCAAGTAGGATACGCGCAGACCTCGAAGACTAAAGAATAATGAGATAGTAAAAATGCGTAAGGGAAAACCGGTTTCCATTGGACAGCTTTTCGTTCGCTAAAGTAGGCCAATTCAACTCGTGCATTTTGTAGCCCTAAATCGACCTTTCAGAAGTACAATGGCCATTACTGCTGAAAGAATAGTCCAGTATAACTTACAAGAATTCAAACAAGTTATGACTAATATCGATAATCAGAAAGGCAGCGCTATGGCTGAGCAGAATCCGAGTATTCCGATAAATATTATTCTTGCATCTAATAGCCCTCGTAGAAAACAACTTCTTGAAGAAGCGGGCGTAAAGTTTACGGTATACACGGGTACTACCGAAATTGATGAAACACTTGAACCAGACTTATTGAAACAGCCTGAGGAAGCAGCAAAAAAACTTGCTGAGAGAAAAGCAGGCGCTGTTGTTCAGGATATTCTTGCTCAAAACCCTGTTGGATTAGGCATCGTCATTGGTGCAGACACCATGGTTGTTCTTGACGGCGAAATATTCGGCAAACCTTACAGCGCAGATCATGCGCGTGAAATGCTTGGCCGCTTGTCGGGCAGAACTCATCAGGTTATTACGGGCGTTTCTGTTTGGATGATTCTTCTTAATGAAACCGAAGAAAATGGGGGAGATGGTAACGTTTCTCTTGGTTTTAGGTCTTTTACTGAAACAAGCCACGTAACCTTTAAAGAACTCACCAAAGAAGATATTAATGCGTATGTTGCTACGGGCGAAACAATTGATAAGGCAGGTGCTTACGGCATTCAAGGTAGAGGCGCTGCTTTAGTTGAAACCTATCAAGGAGACTACAATAACATTGTGGGATTGCCGGTAGATAAACTGTTAAAGAACTTCCCAGACCTTCTCTGTACTCATGTGCCTATTGAGCCTATTACTGCCGAAGGTGAGTAAATGCAATAATTAGGCTGAAAAAATTGCCAGAATAGTGAAGATTTATTGCGAAAGAGAAAACAGCTGGCAATGCCATGAAGGTTTCCTCTTCCTTTTTGTTAAACTCTAATTTCGGTTTAGTCAATTTGTCTTTACTGAGAAACAGAGACAGGAAGTGGCATAGATGGATACTTTTCCCTTTCTTGAAAAAGTATTGTATACAGAAGAGGAAATGAAACAGCGCATTAGTGAACTTGGTAAAGAGATCACTAAAGACTACCAGGATAAAGATTTGGTTGTGGTTTCTCTTTTGAGGGGTGGTGCAATTTTTTCATCGGATCTTATTCGTGAGATTAAGCTTCCTCTTGAAATTGACTATATGGCGGTATCTTCATATGGAAACGGCGTAAAAAGCTCAGGAGTTGTAAGGGTATTAAAGGACTTAAACACTGAAGTTGAAGGTCGTCATGTGCTTATTGCTGAAGATGTTTTAGACAGCGGTCTTACTCTTCGTTATATTATTGATTATTTAGCTTCCAGAAATCCTGCTTCAATTGAAGTGGTGGCATGTCTTCGCAAGGATGTTCCAGGACAGGTGGATGTTGATTGTAAATACGTTGGTTTTAACTGCGCTAATGAATTTATTGTGGGATACGGTTTAGATTATGCAGAAAAGTATCGCAACCTACCTTGCATTGGCGTTCTAAAGCCAGAAATTTATCAGGCACAGTAACGTAATACGTGTAGTTGATTAGTAGAAACAGACAGTAGAAAAGATAGTAGAAAATAGAGTTTTATGGCAGAGAAAAAACCATCAAAGAAGCCAGATTTAAAGTCTGGAAACAAGCGCAGTAACATTATTACTATTGTTCTTATTGCGCTTATTGCCTTTTTGTTTATGGGCATGCTAACAAGGACTGCTTCCTATAATGGTATTAGTCAAACCGATTCTCTTGTTACTTCCGAGTTTTTACAGGCGGTAGAGCAGGGTCGTGTTGAACAAGCGGAATACGATGCTTCTGCAGAAACAATCACGGGTGTTTATTATCCAGCACAAACTGCAGGTGAAGCAGGTTCTGAGGCATTCAACACTGGTGTTGAAGCTCTTAATTCTGCGGTAGGTTCTAACGCCATTACAACCGAAAACCTTGATTCGGCAAACTTGGGAAGCCAGCATAACTTTACAGTTGTGTGGGTTGGTGAAGACTCTCTTGGTGAATTAATGGCTGCTCATCCTGAGATTAAATATTCAGTAAAACTTGGCTCTCCATGGGTTCAGATTCTGGTCTCCCTTCTTCCAATTCTGATAATTGCAGCACTGTTGTTCTATTTCTTCTCTCAGATGAATAAGGCAAACAACTCTCAAATGTCTTTTGGAAAAGCAAAAGCAAAGAAGAATATCGAAGAGCATCCTGACGTAAAGTTTTCTGACGTTGCTGGCTGCGATGAAGCGGTTGAAGAAATGCAGGAGATTAAAGACTTTTTGGATAATCCTGCCAAATATCAAGCAATGGGCGCAAAGATTCCACGCGGTTGCTTATTGGTGGGCCCTCCAGGTACCGGTAAAACATTGCTTGCTCGTGCGGTAGCAGGTGAAGCGGGTGTGCCATTCTTTAGCATTTCCGGTTCTGACTTTGTTGAAATGTTTGTTGGTGTTGGCGCAAGCCGTGTTCGCGACTTGTTTAAACAGGCAAAAGAAGCTGCACCTGCAATTATCTTCATTGACGAAATTGACGCAGTTGGTCGTCAGCGTGGCGCCGGTCTTGGTGGTGGCCATGATGAACGCGAGCAGACTCTTAACCAGCTCTTGGTTGAAATGGATGGTTTTGAAGCAAACGATTCCGTTGTTTTGATTGCAGCAACTAACCGTTCTGATGTTTTGGACCCAGCATTGCTTCGTCCTGGTCGTTTCGATCGTCAAATTGTTGTTGACCGTCCAGATGTTAAAGGCCGCAAAAAGATCCTTGACGTTCATTCGGCAAACAAGCCTTTAGAGAAGGACGTTGATTTAGAGACATTGGCTAAACTCACTCCAGGCTTTACGGGTGCTGAGTTGGCAAACTTAATGAATGAGGCAGCTATCTTATCTGCTCGTCGCAACAAGAAGACTATCAGCAGTAAAGAAGTAAACGATTCTATGGAGCGCGTAATTGCTGGTCCAGAGCGCAAAGGTCGCGTAATGGACTTAAAGACACGCACTACTATTGCATATCACGAGTCTGGCCATGCGCTGGTTGGTCATACCTTAGAGCATGCTGATCCAGTACATAAGATTTCCATCATTTCTCGTGGTAGAGCACTTGGTTACACCCTTTCCATTCCTGATGAAGACAAGGTTTTGAGTAGTGTTAACGAAATGCGCGATGAACTTGCGGTATTCATGGGTGGTCGCGTTGCAGAAGAAATCTTCTGTGGAGATATCACAACTGGTGCTTCTAACGACCTTGAGCGAGCAACAAAGATGGCTCGTGCAATGGTTACCACTTATGGTATGAGCCCTTCTCTTGGACAGCAGGTTTTTGGTCAGCCTAACCATGAGGTATTCCTTGGTCGCGATTATGGTAACACCCAGGATTACTCCGAAGAGACGGCTCGTCGCATTGACGAAGAAGTTGCACGCATCATGAAAGAAGCTCACGATCGTGCTTACGAGGTGCTGGTAAACCGAAAAGAGCAGATGGACTTAATGGCAAGCGTGCTGCTTGAGCGAGAAACCGTAGACGGCGAAGAATGCCAGGCTTTGCTCGACAATAAATGGGCTGATTTTCTCGCGAAAGAAAAGACAGAAAAGGAAAGCTCCTCTGCGGATTTGAAAGACGCTCAGACTTCGGAATCAACAGCTCCTGTTGCGGTTCCTGCTGAAACTCCTGTTGAACCTTCCGCTCCGGCTGTGGTCCCTGCAGATGTTTGTGCTAAGCCTTCTGTTCCAGCTGCGGCCCCTGATTCGATTAATAAGGAAAGTGAAAAGACGCCTGATGTGGTTCAGGCTTCTAGCAATAATCCGTACGCTCGTCCTTCTGAAAAGAAAGAAGATTAACAGTGATTTGGTGCTGTTCACAATTTAAGTTTGACTCAAGGATGCCTATTGTCATGGGCATCCTTAATGTTACCCCTGATTCTTTTTCCGACGGTGGTCAGTTTGCTTCGGTAGACGAGGCTCTTTCTCATGCGCGCAAAATGGTAGCAGAGGGTGCTCTTATTATTGATGTAGGGGGAGAATCAACCCGTCCAGGAGCTTTGCCTGTTTCTTGCGAAGAAGAGCTCGCTCGCGTTCTTCCCGTTGTAAAAACCCTTGCTTCGGAAGGTATTTGCGTAAGTATTGATACCCGTCACTCTCAGGTTGCTCAGGCTTGCGTTGATGCAGGAGCAGCTATTATCAATGACGTGACAGGGTTTAGAGACCCTTTGATGGTTGAGGTTGCAAAGAAATGTGATGCAGGTTTGGTAGTTATGCATATGAAAGGTGATGATCCTTTGCATATGCAAGACAATCCTGAATACGCTGATGTTGTTCTTGAAGTGCGTGATTACCTCGCTAATCGGGCAAAAGAACTTGAAGCGCAGGGTATTGCTTCTAATCGTATCTGTCTTGATCCGGGCCCTGGTTTTGGAAAAACAGCAAAGCAAACCATTGAGCTTATGCGAAACTTCCACGAGATTTCTCGTTTGGGATATCCTTCTATGGTTGCTGTTTCCCGAAAAAGCTATATTGGATATGCTTACGGCATAGAGAATCCTCAAGATCGTGATGATGCTTCTGCTGCCGAAGCAGTTATGGCGTGCGAATTGGGTGCAAGCGTTATTAGAACCCACAATGTTTCCCTAACGGTAGATGCCTTAAAAGAAAATCTTCGTCCTTATGTTCTCTTAGGTATGGGGTGCAATGTTGCCTTAGTTGCTCATCCTGGCGAAGAAAAAGAAGGCAAGATTGCTCAGCTCAATCAAGCTCTTGCTGATATGTGCATGATGCCTGATACGCAGATTATTGATGTGGCACCTTTCTACGAAAGTGAACCTGCCTATTATTTAGATCAGGAAAACTTTATTAATACCGTAGTTCTTTTGAGGACAGGCATAGCTCCAAAGGATTTGTTGGAATACTTGCATGCTATCGAAAACAGGCTTGGCCGCGTTCGTGATATTCCTAATGGTCCTCGTACCTGCGATATTGATATTTTGGATTATCAGGGCTATGTTTGTGATCATGAGGTGCTTACCCTTCCTCATCCGCGCATTAACGAGCGTGATTTTGTAGTAAAGCCACTGCTTGATATCATGCCGGGCCATATTCTTGCTAATGATGTAGCAGTTACCCTTGATCAGGTAAGTGTCGGCAAAGCATGGCAGTGTTAAATCAATCATTTTTGGAATCACAGCTTGATTCAACCATGTGGACGATTCAGTCGTTTGATGTGGTTGAATCTACTAATATCGTGGTAAAAGACCAAATTAGAAAAGGAAATTGCCACGGATTTGCTGCTTGTGCCCTTAAGCAAGAGGGTGGGTATGGTCGTCAGGGCCGCCAGTGGGTTAGTCCGTATGGGGGACTCTATATCTCTTTTGCGCTTAACCCCTCATTAGAATTGTCTCAACTTTCAACCTTTGCTTTGGTTGCTTCTTTGGGTGTTGCCGCTACTATTGAGCCTTATTGTGCATGTGGTGAAGTAGGTATTAAATGGCCTAACGATCTTCTTATTAATCGGGCAAAAGTTACGGGAATTTCTCTTGAAGTTGTAGGTTCGGGCGCCTTGTGCGCAGGCGTTGGTATCAATGTGTTTAAACCTGAGATGCAACCAGTTACTTCAGGCAAATACATGCCAACTTACCTCTCTGAGCAAAAGGGCTTTTCCTTACGTCATCCTCAGGTGGAGAAAATAGCCACTTGCGCAGGCTTAACACCATCTCAAGCGAGCGTTATTGAGAATCTAGCAGTTCAATTCATGAAAAACATTCAGTCTTACTATGAGCAATGGAGTAAGGACGGCTTTGCTTCTGTTCGCACGGAGTATCTTTCGAAGCTTTGCTTCAAGGGTGCTTTGATAGAGATGCAGGCAATAGATTCGCGTGCTATTGAACGAGGCGTTATTGTTGATGTTGATACGCACGGACGCCTTGTGATTGAAAAGAGTAAAGGAGTCTTTCAGACGGTGAATTCGGGGGAAGTCCATATTGTTAGCCTCTCGTAGGAAGGAAAGAGCCTACTGAATCTTTTTTTAATTCCTGCGACTCGAAAAATACCTATAATTTCCCTATGAATAATTAGAAGAGATAGGAGTCTTAAAAAATGGCACTTGTGGCAGCCCGTCAGTCCGAGAGAGTTCGTTCAGTAGTAATGTGCGGTCTCTCCATTGCTCTTATGGCAGTTTCTGCGTGGGTAACTATTCCTTTGGGACCAGTTCCTTTCACTTTGCAGATTCTTGCAATTTCTTTTGTTTTGTTTGCTTTGAAGCCAAGCCAGGCACTTATGGCTCTTGGCTGCTATATCTTGTTGGGAGCATTAGGTTTGCCAGTTTTCTCTTCATTTAGAGGAGGTCTTGGAGCTTTGATGGGACCTACGGGTGGTTTTATTATTGGCATGTTTGTAGGTGCTTGCGTAGCACTTGGTGTAGCTCACGTAGTTCGTAATACTAAGGTTTTCTCTTCCGAAAAAACCGTTTCTTTCTTTGGTGCAAAGATTCGTTCGGGCTTTTTGATGCGCAATGTTCTTATTGGCGTGTTGTTCCTTTTGGTGGTATACCTTATTGGCTGGTTCCAGTTGATGATGGTAAGCAATCTTGCTCCTGAGGTAGCGTTTGCTGCAGGCGTTGCTCCTTTTGTCTTGATTGATACGGTCAAGATTATTGGCGCAATTTTGCTTGCTCAGGCAGTAGGTGCTGCAGTTAATTTAGCTAAGTAAGACAGTAGGCTAAGGCAGATAAGCTAACTAAGAAAAAACAATAACTTCTGTAGTTGATTCAGATTGATTATTTGAAGGTGTTGCGGTTACTTTAGTTAATTAGGTGTTAGATACTACGGCTACTTAAATAAAACAAATAATTCTTTAAAGAATTTCAATATCCTCCTGCTTTTATGGTGGGGGGATATTTTTTTGCCTAGGGTTATTCGTATTCATAGCCTATAATTATCAAAGTAAGAAGATTATGAATGGATTAACTATATTTATTCATGGATTGAGGGATTCTTTTTATGAACTTGTCACAGCTCTACTATTTTAGGAAACTTGCTGAACTTGAACATTTTGGAAAAGCGGCAGATGCACTTTATATAACTCAACCGTCCCTTTCTAACGCAATGAGTAACCTAGAAAAAGAGCTGGGTGTTGCTCTTTTTGAACGTGTTGGCAGAAATGTTCGTCTTACCCAATATGGCGCTGAATTTAACGAGCATGTTTGTAATGCTCTTGGCGAAATTGACAAAGCAGTAGATTTAATGAAGCTTTATGGAAGTGGTTTGAGCGGTCAAATCCGCATGGGGGCAGTAATTTCGGTTCAGAGAAATTTCATTCCTATTCTTATTGCTTCGTTTAGAAAAGAGTTTGGCGAAAATATTGCCTTCGATATTTACCAGGGCACTACCTATGAATGCGTTAATAAGCTGCTCGAAGGCAAGATTGATGCGGCAATTTGCGGTCATGTTCATGATGAACGCGGCATAAAGTATGTTCCTCTTCTAACCCAGAATTTGGTTGTAGCAGTAGATTCTTCTCACGAGCTAGCGCAAAAAAGCTGTGTTAGTCTTGAAGAAATAAAGAACTATCCCGTTATTTCATATCGTAGGCATTCTTTTGCAAATACGATTCTTGAAGGCGTTTTTCAGCGATTTGATATTGTTGCCCGTGAGGCATTTGATGATGAAATTAGTGCAGGATCTCTGATTGTTTCTGAAAAAAATCCTGTTGCGGTAATGCTGGAAACACTTGATGGAAGAATTATTGAAGGTCTGGTCACTATTCCTATTAAGGAATACCTAGATCCGTTCCATATCATTTATCTTGCATACAAAGAAAAGGGATCAAAGAATCTTGCGGTAGAAGAGTTTATTTCTTTTGCTACAGAATTTGCAAATTTTAAAGAGGGAATTCCTTGCTTAAAGGACTATCAAGAGCGTTATTAGGTGGAGTTTCATTTCGATTTACCAGAAACACTCGCAAAGACTCATAGCAATAGGCTATGAGTCTTTTTTTTACCAAAAAGTCTCCACAAAGATAAACCTATAAGAAAAAGAAATGGATTAGTGAGTTTCGATTATAGAAAAATAGCGTTATCAAGTTAAAAACAGGTTATTTTTGGACAAAACATCCTTTTTATCCCAAAAATTGACTCTTTTACGTGGGAAAATGCAAGAAATAATCCAAAAGTATATGAAATAGGTCAATAACTTATCGTTATAAATTGATAGTCTGCTTGAATGGGAAACGAAAAAATTCATACGAAATTAAACATATAATTCGCGAAAACTATGAATTGAACTTGTTCAAACAATTAGACGTAATCCATTTTGCTTCCTATAGTGAGGATATCAAATGAGGCATACGCCTCGACTAGGTATTCAATTAGCACTCTTCAGGGAAGGAAGAAAAATGGCTGATTTCTGGTTCTCAAAGGCTCCATCCGAGCAGTTGGCAGGTAAGACCGCAATTATCATGGGTGGTGGATCCGGCATTGGTAAGGCAACCGCAAAGCAGTTTGCTGCAGCAGGTGCAAACATCATGATTTGTGGCGTTCCTGCTCCAATGTGCGAAGAAGCAGCAGAAGAAATTGCTGCAGAATTTGGCGCAAAAGTTATTGGTATGGGTTGCGACGGCACTAAGCAAGATCAGATTGATGCGATGGTTGCAAAAACCGTTGAAGAGTTCGGCGGTGTTGACATTCTTGTTTCTACTGCTGGTATTTCCTTGCCTCGTATGAATTCCATTGACGTAACCGAAGCTGACTGGGACAAGATCTTCGCAGTTAATTTGAAGGCAAACTTCTTCTTGGCAACTGCGGTAGCTCGCCAGATGAAGGAACAGGGCAACGGTGGCAAGATGGTTATCATCTCCTCCCAGCGTGGTATCTCTGCAATGGAAAACATCGCTCCTTACAGCATTACTAAGGCAGCAGTTATGGGCATGGTTCGTTCCTTGGCAGTCGACTTTGCACAGTTCGGCATCCAGGTTAACGGCATCGCTCCTGGTTATGTAATGACTCCTATGGTTGAGAAGGTATTCGCTGACAACCCTGCACAGCAGGAATATGTATATAGCCGCACTCCTTCCAAGGTAAAGATGGGCTCTCTCGAAGAAATGGCAGAAGCAATTTACTTCCTCTGCTCACCAGTAACTACTTACACCACTGGCCAGACCTTGATCCTCGACGGCGGTTGGTCAATCCAGTAAGCATTTAAAACCTCAGCACCAAAGAGGGGGATTTGGTGCTGAGCCCTTTTTGTTATTTAGGTTTTCGTTGAAAGGAAAACGACATGGATGGAAAAATGATTGCGCTCGTTAAGAACGCTCCAGAGCCAGGCGCAATGGAAATTACTGAGCTCCCTATTCCTCAGATTAAAGATGACGAAGTATTGATGGAGATCAAGGCTGTAGGCATCTGCGGTACTGACCACTCTCTCTATAAGTGGAATGAAGCAATTGCTAATTCTTACAATATCCAGTATCCAAACGCAATTTTTGGCCATGAGTTCTCAGGTGTTATTGCTGAGCTCGGCGCAAACGCTCCTAAGAACCTCAAGGTTGGCGACCGCGTAACCGCTAACCCAGTTCTTTACTGCAACACTTGCTCTTACTGCGATAAGGGTCAGGTTAACATTTGCGACAATCGTCCATTCTATGGCACCGACTTGCCAGGTGCATTTGCTAAGTACATGGCTATCCGCGCTGAGAACATCATTAAGATGCCTGATGAGGTTACCTTCGAGCAGGGCGCTTTGATCGAGCCTCTTTGCGTAGCAATTAATGCGGTTGATCGCGTAAATCCTCAGATGGGTGACACTTGTGTTGTTATGGGCCCTGGTCCTATCGGCCTTTTGATGGTTGCTGTTCTCAAGCAGGCTCGTGGTATTGGTAAGGTAATCGTTACCGGTCTTGCTAACGACGCAGAGCGTTTGAAGGTTGCTGAATCTTTGGGTGCTATCACGGTAAATGGTTCTGAATGCAATGTTATTGAGCGCGTTCTTGAGCTTACTGGTGGCAAGGGTGCTGAGTGCATCTTCGACGCAGCTGGTCACTTCACCGTTATCCAGCAGGCAATCGAAATGGTTGCAAAAGACGGACGCATTGGCGTAACTGGTCTTCCTGCACAGCCTTCCACTATCCCAATGACTCCTATCGCTATGCGTCAGATTACCATTATTGGTAACCGTGCTTACGAGCGCAAGAACTGGCGTCAGGCTTTGAACATGTTGGCTAACGGCCTCGATGTTGATTTCGCAATTACTGGTCCTCGTCCTCTTACTGATTGGCAGACCTCTATGGATATGCTTGATCGTTGTGAGGGTATGCGTCACATCCTTATTCCTTAAGGTAGTGTAGAAGAGAAGGAGAATTCAATGGCTGGATTAGAAGGAACCATTGTTGTTGATCTTACCCAGTATGCAGCAGGACCTGCTGCGGCTCGACTCCTCGGTGAGTTAGGTGCTACGGTTATTAAAGTAGAACCATTTACTGGAGATGAACAGCGAACTCAGGGCATGGCTTGGGGCATGAATTATAAGAGTGAGTTCGATGATGTTGCTTATGACTGTGGATCATTCAATAAAGAATGGACTGCAATTGACTGCAAGAGCCCAGAGGGTAAAGAAGTAATGATGAAGCTTCTCTCCAAGGCAGATATTTTCGTAACTTCTCTTCGCGATGGTGCTCTTGAGCGTCTTGGTCTTGACTACGAAACTCTCCACGAGAAGTTCCCTAAGCTTGTTTGGGCTCAGAACCGTGGTTATGGCCTTCACGGTCCAATGAAGGATGCAAAGGGATTCGACGCAACTTCTTTTGCTGCCCGTTCCGGCTTCGTAAGCGCAATTCCTCAGAATAATGAGCATTACGAACCAGGTAACTCTCCAATCGCATTTGGTGACTGGAACACTGGTTGTGCATTGGCAGCAGGTATTCTCGGAGCTTATGCAGGTGCTTTGATCACCGGTAAGGGCGATAAGGTTACCGCTTCTTTGTACCATGTTGGTACTTGGGGTATGACCTGCGCACTTATTGCAGAGCAGCAGGGCTGCAAGCATCCTAAGGACCGTATGGAAGCAAAGTGCCCAACCAATAACTCATATGTATCTTCTGATGGCATCTGGTTCCTCATGTGCTTCGGTAACTACAACAAGTACTGCAAGCTCGTATTCGACACCATCGAGATGGATCCAAAGTACTACACTGATCCTGAGTACAATACCTTGGAAGCTTTGGCTGAGAATGGTAAGTACACTGAGGTTGATGCAGCAATTCATGAAGCATGCAAGAAATTTACTTTTGATGAATTAGAGAAGCGCTTCCGTGCAAATGACATTCCATTTGAGAAGATTCAGACTGTTGCTGACGTTCTCTCTGACGAAGAAGCATTTGCAAACGACCAGCTTCGTCGCATTAAGTATGAAAAGCAAGGTCCTACTTCGGAATTCACAGAGAATGATGATTACATTGTAACCACTCCTCCATTCCGTTTGGCATCTATTGGTGACCCAGTTCTTCGTCGTTCCCGCCCAATTGGTTACGATACTCGTCGTATCCTCAAGGAGGTTGGCGAATACACCGATGCAGAAGTAGATGCATTAGTAGCAGCAAATGCAGTTCTTGAATACGATGGCCCTGAGTTGCCAGCAAGTGTTCTTGAACCAAGCTACGGTCCAAATTCCGTTCGCTAAGAATAAAGCTTATTGTGCGGCCCGCTTGTTGGGCGGGCTGCACAAATGCTTCACAAGTACGCTTTGACGATCGTTTTTTTGAAGCATTAGTATTGTTTAAAAAAAGGAGAGAAAACATGGCACGTCCTGTTACCCCATTTTCAGGAATTAGAGTTTTAGACTTTTCCCGCTATCTTCCAGGCGGTTACGCAACCCAGACTCTTGCAGACTTGGGTGCAGAAGTAATCAAAGTTGAAGATACTGGCGCTGGTGACTTCATGCGTCACGACTACCCAACAAAGGGTGGCGGCATTTCTTACTACGTAACTGCTCTTGGTCGTAATAAGAAGTCCATCTCTCTTAACTTGAAAGATCCAGAAGTAGTTGAGATTTTCAAGAAGCTTGCTGCGGAATCTGACGTTATTGTTGAGTCTTTCCGTCCAGGTGTTACTAAAAAGTTGGGCATTGATTACGATTCAATCAAGGCAATCAATCCAGGAATCATTTACTGCTCCATTTCTGGCTATGGTTCTAAAGACCCTCGTTCGAAGAAAGCTCAGCATGACTTGAACATGCAGGCTGACTCAGGCTTCCTTTCTGTTGACCATGGTTCAACCTTCCCACTTCACTTAGTTGATCTTTCTTCCGGTATGGTTGCTGGCCAGGCTTTGTTGGCTGCTCTTTACTCTCGTGAAAAGACGGGAGAGGGCTGCTATATCGACACTTCTATGTTTGACTGCTTCGTATGGTGGAACTCACTTCTGGATTCTCGTTGCTGCTTTAATGGCATGCAGGAAGAAAAAGAGGACTTGGAGTATCCTTCCGTTGCTTACAACGTATACGAAACTAAAGATGGCGGAAAGCTTGCTTTAGGTATGGTTGAGGCCAAATTCTGGGAGCCATTCTGTGAAGCAATTGGTCATCCAGAAATTAAACCAACTGGCTTGATGCGTTATTGGGAAGCTCCAGGGGCATTCCGTATTGTTGAAGAAACAATTCGTTCCCGCACTACTAAAGAGTGGATGGAATGGCTTCAGGATAAAGACTTCTGCATTGCAAAGGTAAACACAAAGCCAGAAGCAATTGAGCAGATTACGCGCGAAAATCCTGAGACTTTGAACTGGGTAGATTTCCCACGAGTAGGTCGTGTTTTGCAGACCAACTCTCCTCATCATCTTTCTAACATCCCTGTTAAGATTGAGGACTTTGAAGAAGTATCAGTACTTGGTGGAGACACTGAGAAGTATCTTTCCGAAATTGGCGTAAGTGATAAAGAGATTGCTCGATTGAAGGCAATTGGTTCTATCAGAACTGGCGACGATATCGAGAAGGAATTTGATCGTGTACCTTTGTTTAAGGGCTGGATGCTTCCTTAAACTGAGAACTACTCTTTCTTTTTAGCCGAAACGCTGCACTATTTAGTGCAGCGTTTTGTTGTTGTGGTTAAAAGAAATAATTGCATAAGCCTATGAACTTGTTCATAGGCTATTCCTATAAAATGAGAAAAACAGGCGAAATTATTGGATTTTCCCTATAAATGTATAAGAAAAAATAGTAGTCCTATTCATCGAAGTTATAGAATTTTGAAAAAAACGAAACCGTTTGGAATTGGAATTTTCTGCGAGAAAAATGGACAATAAAACCATCAACAAAGGCGCTCGGTCCTTTGAAAACCTTTAATTTGACCGAAAGTGAAGGTGGATTTATGAATCCAAACGCAACTATTACCGACGAACAGTTCCAGGCTTATCTCGAACAGATTCGCAACTTGGCACAGGGTCCTTTTGATGAGATGCAAAAGGAAATTGAAGTAACCAATACCTTCCCAGAAAAGTTCTATGATCTTGCTAAAGAAAACGATCTTTATCGCTTCTATCTTCCAGCTGAATATGGTGGATGGGGCTTGAACGAGCTCGAAATTTTGAAGGTTCAGGAAGAGTTCTCTCGTGGACCTGGCGGTATGCGTATGCATCTCCATCATGCAGCTGACATGAACTGGCGTATTCTTGACGACTATGGTTGCCAGGAGCTCAAAGACCAGTACATGGATAAGTTCCAGGATAAGTCCATTTACTGCAACTTCGCTATCACTGAAAAAACTGGTGGTACTGGTGCAGACCTTCACACTACTGCAATCAAGCAGGAAGATGGCACCTACCTTCTCAATGGTGAGAAGTGGCTCATTTCCCACACCGACTGCTCTGATTTCACGTATGTAATTGCAGTAACCGACCCAGATTCTGACAAAGATTCTCGTCTTTCTGCATTCTTCGTCCCAACCGATGCTCCAGGCTATGAGCTTATCCCAATGCCTCATATGATGGGTTGCCGTGGTGCTGGTCATGCTGGTTTGAAGTTCACAAACGTTGTTCTTGATCCTAAGTATCTTCTTGGTGAAGAAGGTCAGGGCATGGAAGTAGCTATGCATTCATTGGCAGTATCTCGTGTTCACATCGCAACTTCCAACCTTGGTATGTGCCAGCGTATGTTGGAGATTTCTCTTGACCGTGCTGCTGATCGTGTAACCTTCGGTAAGCCAATCCTTAAGCGTCAGGCTATTCGCATGAAGATTGCAAACATGCAGATGATGATTCATGCTCTTCGTTGTATGGTTTATGACTTCGCTCGCGACTTCGACAATGATCCTCACGGTGAGTTCATTGACGAAAAGGCTGCAATTTGTAAGCTCTTCTCTATTGATGCAACTCGTTTAGTTGGCGACGAAATGCTTGAGATCTTCGGTGGCGATGGCTACTTTGAGGATTCTCCTTACGGCCCAACCGAGCGTTTGTATCGTGACAGCCGTGCTATGTGGCTTGAAGAGGGCGCTCCTACCGTACAGCGCATCACTATTGCTCGTGAGTGCGAAGATCATCACGGTCAGATTAATTATCTTGATTAATATCTTGTGAGATTGTGACACAAAAGTCCCCGCATCAAGTATATTCTTGGTGTGGGGACTTTTTTTATGAATGGAGCTTATTATGAACCTCTCCCAGCTTCGCTATTTTAGAAAACTCGCTCAAGTCCAACATTACACTAGGGCAGCTGAGGAGCTGTACATTACCCAGCCTGCACTGTCTAATTCTATTAAGCAACTCGAAAAGGAGTTGGGAATCCCTTTATTTGAAAGCCAAGGGCGCAATGTTCGTCTCACAAAGTGGGGGAGAGAGTTCAGTTCATATATAAGTGAAGGCCTTGACATTATTGATAAAGGCATTCAGATTGCGCAAGAGCATGCTGACAACCTTTCAGGTGTTATTGATATTGGCACTATCTTTACTGTTCAGTCCGATTATCTACCAGGATTGCTTTTGGAATACAGAAGCCAATATGGAAGTCATGTTGAGGTAAAGCTGTATCAAGGTCTCACCAAAACGCTTGTTGAAGGCTTGGAAAATGGGGTATACGATTTGGTTATCTGTGCTTATGTAGAAGATAAGCCAAACTTAGAGTTTATTGAAATTCTTCGTCAAGATTTAGTAGTCGTAGTTGATGCTCAAAGTCCTCTTGCCAAAAAGGAAGAAGTATCTCTTTCAGAATTAAGGGATTATGACATTGTTACTTATCGCACCGAAACTCCCGTAGGTGCTTCGGTTGAAAACGTGGTTCGCTCATATGAACTCTCTATTCGCCAGCGGTGTGATGACGAAATAACGCTCGGAAGCTTTGTGGTTTCAAATCCTTCTTGTGTGGGTATTTCTTTAGATACCTTGGGATTGTCACCATTTCATACCATTAAAAAAATCCCTATAAAAGAGGTTCAAAAAGGTTTCCATCCTGTGTATATGGCTTTTCAAAAGAGTGCTTATAAAACGCGTGCTTTAGAAAATATGATTGAATTAGGCAAGGTCTATAAATTCGAGCCATGATAGTACGGATGGTATTTTTAAAAAAGACTCAACGTGCTTTTATCTTTTTTAGTTAAAAACTAATAAAAATGTCCCAAGAAAAGGGAAAGAAGGATGCCCTTTCGGTACACTGTGATACCATTTTTCTGCACTCTATTCCCGCTTAGAATGAGGAACTATGTTACTGGCAATTGATGTGGGCAACACGCAAACAGTACTGGGCGTTTATGACAAAGATAGCCTAGTACATATGTGGCGTATTGCAACGAATGTTGACTACACGAGTGATGAATTGCGCATTAAAATTCATGCGCTATTGCATGCAGAAAACCTTAGTGAGGAATGTATTGATGGAGCTATTTTGGCTTCGGTTGTTCCAAACTTAACTCATAACTGGGAAAAGGTTTGTCAGCGTGCATTTGGTGTTGAATTAATAGTTGTTTCATCGTCAACGTGTGCCCACTTGTTAAATATCGAAAAAACTCAATTCCCTGAGTTAGGTGCCGATCGTGTTGCAGATGCTATTGCTGCAAAGTCTCTTTATGGATCTCCGGTTGTGGTAGTTGATTTTGGTACCGCAACAAATATCGAAGTGATTGACAAAGAAGGCTCTTTTGTAGGTGGCATTATCGCTCCAGGCGTTGATACTTCAATGCGTTCTTTATATGCGCGTGCTGCGCTTTTACGTGCGGTTGAATTAGATGATCCTGGTGTGGCAATTGGTAAGAATACAACCGATGCGGTAAAAGTTGGTGTTGTGGTAGGTGAAGCAGCGCGTATTGATGGCCTCATTGCACGCATTGAAAAAGAGCTCGGATACAAACCGAAAGTAGTTGCAACGGGAGGATTAGCGCATCGTATCGCTCCTGTTTCGGAATCTATTTCTGAAGTAAATCTTGAATTGACCTTACAAGGATTACTTCGTATCTACCATGAGTTGATAGATTAATATAGTGAATGACGTTTTTCGCAGTTTCTTTCTACTTTGGCAAGCGAAGTAGAGGTTATGAATGAAAGAGGTAAGGAAATGTTGACCGACATCGAAATTGCCCAAGCAGCTACTCCAAAACATATTTCGGAAGTTGCTAAGGCAGCAGGTGTAAGCGAGAAATATCTCGAATGCTACGGTAACAACAAGGCAAAAATCGACTACAACATGCTTCTTGATGAAGAGCATGAGAAGGGTAAGTTGATTCTGGTAACAGCAATTAACCCAACCCCTGCCGGCGAAGGTAAAACAACCACGACAGTTGGTTTGGCGGACGCCCTTTCAAGCTTGGGACATAAAACCTGTGTTGCATTGCGCGAGCCAAGCTTGGGTCCTGTTTTTGGCATCAAAGGCGGTGCAGCAGGAGGCGGTTATGCACAGGTTATTCCTATGGAAGACATCAATCTTCACTTCACGGGTGACTTCCATGCAATTGGTGCAGCAAATAATCTTTTGGCTGCCTTGCTTGACGCTCACATTCACAACGGAAACGAATTGAATATTGATGTTCGTAAAATTACCTGGAAGCGCGTAGTTGATATGAACGATCGCCAGCTTCGCAATATCGTTTGCGGTTTAGGCGGTAAAGTAAATGGCGTTCCTCGCGAAGATGGTTTCGATATTACGGTTGCTTCTGAAATCATGGCAATTTTTTGCTTAGCAACCTCTATCACTGATTTAAAAGAGCGTCTTGGCAAGATTGTTGTTGCTTATACCTATGATGATGAGCCAGTAACCGCTCACGATCTTAAGGCAGAAGGCGCAATGGCCGCATTGCTTAAAGATGCTCTTAAGCCTAATTTGGTTCAAACTCTTGAAGGAACTCCTGCTTTTATTCATGGCGGTCCTTTTGCAAATATTGCTCATGGTTGCAACTCTATCATGGCTACAAATATGGCTCTTGCTTTGGGCGACTATGCTGTTACCGAAGCTGGCTTTGGTGCAGACTTGGGCGCAGAGAAATTCTTGGACATTAAATGTCGCTTGACCGGCTTGCGTCCTGATGCCGTTGTTGTGGTAGCAACTGTTCGTGCATTGAAGAATCATGGAGGCGTTGCAAAGGCTGATCTTAACGAAGAGAACCTTGAAGCTCTTGAAAAGGGCCTTCCAAATCTTCTCCAGCATATTGATAACATCAATAATGTATTTAAACTTCCTTGTGTTGTTGCAATCAATGCATTCCCAACTGATACCGAAGCAGAATTGAAGCTTGTTGAAGACAAATGCCGCGAATTGGGCGTAAACGTTGCATTGTCTGAAGTATGGGCAAAGGGCGGAAAGGGAGGTCAGGCGCTAGCTAAGGAAGTAATCCGTCTTTGCGAACAGCCTAACGATTTCCAATTCTCTTATGACAGCTCTTTGGGCATTAAGGAAAAAATTGAAACCATTGCAAAGCGAATTTATCGTGCAGACGGCGTAGTATTTGATCCAAAGGTAGTAAAAGAAATCCAGAAGCTCGAAAAGCTTGGCTTTGGTGAAATGCCAGTATGTATGGCAAAAACCCAGTATAGCTTCTCGGATGACGGCTCTAAACTTGGTGCTCCTCGTGACTTTAATATTACCGTGCGTGAAATTAAAGTTTCTGCTGGTGCTGGCTTTATCGTTGCTCTTACGGGCAATGTAATGACTATGCCTGGTTTAGGAAAGTCTCCTGCAGCATTTAAGATTGATGTTGACGAAACTGGTAAGATTTCAGGTCTTTTCTAGAAAAACAGCTGATTATGCAAAAAGGCCGTCGAGAAATCGGCGGTCTTTTTAGTAGAGGAAGGAAAGAAGATGGTTGAAAGCGAATTTATTAAAGCGCTTGCAAGCAAGGCACCAACGCCTGGAGGAGGCGGTGCAAGTGCCTATTGTGGAAGTCTTGCGTCGGCGCTCGCTTCAATGGTTGCAAACCTTACTATCGGCAAGAAAACGTATGCTGAATACGAAGACTATATGAAAGAAGCCTTAGTAAGACTCGAGGCAATTCGCTTTCGGATGTATGACTTAATCAACGAAGATGCCGAAGCGTTTAAACCTTTGGCAGCAGCGTATCGCATGCCTAAGAACACTCCCGAAGAAGAGAAGGCGAAGCATGATGCAATTCAAGCTGCTCTTCGCTATGCAACCGATGTTCCTCTTGAGATTATGGAGGCATGCTCAAAGGTAATCTTTGAGTGCGAAGAGCTTGCGTATCATGGTTCTCGGTTAGCACTCTCTGATGTTGGCGTGGCTCTTCTCTTTGCTCGCGCTGCTCTTCAAGGAGCTCATTTAAATGTGATTGTGAATGCTAATCTTTTTGACGATAAAGAGGTTGGATCGATGTATCGCTCTTATGCAGAGGCAATTATTAACCCTGCAATTGCGAAAGAAGAAGCATTGTATGAATACGTTTTAGGGGAGCTCTAATGGCTGATTTGTTGAAAGGAAAACCGGTTGTAGATGCAATGGCGGAGTCTTTATCTGCCCGCGTTGTTTCTTTGAAAGAACAAGGGGTTGTGCCTACCCTTGCAATTGTGCGCGTAGGTGCGCGTCCTGATGACTTAAGCTACGAAAGAACCGCATTAAAACGTGCGGATTCTTTAGGTATTGCAACACGTGTTTTTGAGCTTCCTGATACCGCGTCTCAGTCTGATCTTGAGGCTACCATTGATCAAATCAATGCAGATGACACTATTCACGGCTGTTTGATGTTCCGCCCTCTTCCAAACACTCTTGATGAAGACGCTCTCTGTCAGCGCCTTGATTCAAGAAAAGATATTGACGGTATTTCGACTGCATCTTTAGGCGCAGTGTTTGTAGATGCCGAAGAGGGGTTTGCCCCTTGCACTGCCAAGGCGTGCATTACTATGCTTGAGCACTACGGAATTGAGCTTGAAGGCAAGTCTGTTGTAGTCGTTGGACGAAGTTTGGTAATTGGAAAACCAGTTGCGCTGTTAGCACTCAGAAAAAACGCTACGGTTACTATTTGCCATTCACGCACAAAGAATCTTCCTGAAGTAATGAGTGCTGCTGATATTGTTATTTGTGCAACGGGTCGTGCGCGCTTCTATGGAAAAGAATGCTTTAAGCCTGGACAGATTGTTTTAGACGTTGGCATTAATTTTGACGAAGAAGGCATGTGCGGAGACGTAAACTTTGCTGAAGTTGAGCCAGTAGTTGCTGCCATCACTCCAGTGCCAGGAGGTATTGGCTCTGTTACTACTTCAACTACTATGGCCCACGTTGTTGAGGCTGCTGAGCGTTTTGCGGCGAAGAAATAGGGTTCAATCAATATATTCGATAAATTCCGAAGAAAAGCGCAGGATAGTAAAGGATTAGTCTTTTGGATAGGCAACAAGAAATAACTCGTATCGTTTCGAACTCAGTAGAAGAAACTCGCAAGTTAGGTTTTCTTGTGGCCTCTTGTGTTGAGCCAGGGGATATTATTGCGCTTGATGGTGATTTAGGAGCAGGTAAAACCCACTTTAGCCAGGGTTTTGGTGCAGGACTGGGCATACCAACCGATATTGTGAGTCCCACCTTTAACCTGGTGTATGAATATGACGAAGGTAGAATCCCGTTTTATCATTTCGATTTGTATCGATTAGAAGATCCGTGCGAATTAGAAGATATTGCCTTTTATGAATATGTTGAAGGCGGGGGAGTGTGCGTAATTGAGTGGGCAAGTAAGTTTTTAGATGAGCTACCTGATGAGGTGCTGCACATTACCATCTCGGTAGTAAGTGAAGAGAGCCGTCATATTGAGATGAGTTCAACAGGTCCTGGTAGCTCGGCGTTGTTAGAGAAGGTTTGCGCTGCTATGGAAGGATTTACATGTGTGATGTAGTTCTTGCTTTTGATACAGCAAATGAAATAATTGCGGTTGGTTTAGGCCTTCTTGATAGAGAGGCGAAAACCATTTCTCTTATCAGCGCAAGAGAGATTCCTGCTTTTCGCGCCTCCAATGCAAAGCTTATTGAGGCTATTCAAACAGTAATGGATCAGGCAAGCGTTTCCAAAGAACGGATTGCGTGCGTAGTGTGCGGTAGAGGTCCCGGCTCGTTTACTGGGGTGCGCATTTGTTTATCTACCGCGAAGGGAATTGCTCTCGGGTTAGGGGTAAGCTTGTATGGCGTTTCAACGCTTGACGCTTGTGCTTACCATTGTTGGAAAACGGGAATACGAGGATCGCTAGCTGTTTTGGGCGATGCAATGCGCAAAGAAGTCTATCCGGTGCGCTATTTGCTGAACGACCAAGGAATCGAGCGGCTTAACAACGATTTCGTAATAAAAGTTACTCAGGCAGTGGAATGGCTGGGCACCTCTGCAGGTCTGATTGCAGGAGATGCTCTAAGAAAATATGAGAATGATTTCTCTTCGTGTGGAACTATTCTTGGGGAAGAATTCCGAGCTCCTACAGGAGAGGGCCTCTTGCTTGCAGCTCAAGATTTGTGGAACAAAGGTTTATTTGATCCCGACGATACCCTTTTAGGTAATCCGCTTACTTTGTTGCCGGTATATACGCGTCTTTCCGATGCAGAAGAAAATGAACGAAAACGCTTTGCTTCGAAGCAGGGTGCTTGCACAAAAAAAGACCTTATCTCTGGTGTGCAAGGTGCCGTTATTTCTGAAGTTTCGCAAAAAGCAGAGCAAGAAAACGGCGGAAAACAAGCTGAAGAGTCTGCCGAAAAGCTCGTAATTCGCTATCAGCCCTTAGAAGCATCGTGGTGTGCTGAAGTGGCTCTCATGGAAAAGGAAGTTATGGGAAGCGATGCCTGGAACGAGGCGCAAATCCTTGACGAACTTCCTCGAAGTGATAGAAGCTGGTGGGCTGCATATGCAATAAAAGATAGCGCGAAACGAGTAGCTACACGTGATAATGCTCAATTAGTTGGGTATGTTGGTGGCTGGATTGTTGACGGTCAGGTTCAGATTTTAAAGATTGCCAGTGATCCTTCTTATCGTAGGTGTGGTATTGCAAAAGAGCTTATGAAGTTGGTGTCTCAAGATGCACGCGATTTGGGCGCAACGGAATGTACGCTAGAGGTTCGTGTTTCTAATACCGGTGCTCATGCCTTTTATGAGCGTCTGGGATTGAAAAATATTGGCAAGAGACCACGCTATTATTCTGATAAAGAAGATGCTTTTATTTATACGGGCCCTCTTGTTCTTCCAGCAGATGATAAAGCCGGCATGGAGCTTCGTGTTAATGAAATTGGAAAAGAAATCCAAGAGCAGCCAGAGACGCTTATTTTAGCCATTGAATCATCGTGTGACGAAACTGCCGCTGCTCTAATCGACGAAAAGGGCACTATTATTTCCGATGTAGTTGCCTCTCAGATTGACTTCCACTCGCGTTTCGGGGGAGTAGTACCTGAAATTGCAAGCCGAAAGCATATTGAAGCCATTGGTGGGGTAGTTGAGGAATGTTTGATTCAGGCGCAACGACGTCTCAATAATCCAACGCTTTCCTACAGTGATTTAAGCGCAATTTCGGTTACATATGCTCCTGGTTTAGTAGGTGCGTTAGTTGTGGGCTTGGCTTTTGCGAAAGGCCTTGCGTGGTCAATTGATAAGCCGCTCATTGGCGTTAATCATCTTGAGGGTCATATTTATGCGAACAAGATTGATAAGCCGTCCATCAAGCCTCCTATGGTAGTTTCGCTTGTTTCAGGTGGCCATACTATGCTTGTCCATGTAAAAGATTGGGGCAAGTATGAAACCCTTGGTTCAACCTTGGATGATGCGGTAGGAGAAGCTTTCGACAAAGTTGCAAAGGCAATGGGTCTTGGTTATCCTGGAGGCCCTCTTATCTCTGAGCTTGCAAAAAAAGGAAATCCGAAAGCAGTTCATTTTCCTCGCGCAATGATGAATTCAGGAGACTTGCGGTTCTCTTTGTCTGGTTTAAAAACAGCGGTAATGACTTATATCAAAAATGAGCTTGAAGCGGGAAATACTTTAAATATGGAAGATATTGCCGCAAGTTTTCAGCAGGCGGTTATTGACGTGCAAATCGCAAAAGCAAAAAAGGCGCTCGAACAAACAGGGGCAAGAGAATTTTGCCTTGGTGGTGGTGTAGCGGCAAACCCTGCTCTTCGTCAAGCATATATAGACCTTTGCGAAAAGATGGGTGTTGAGCTTACGATGCCTCCTTTGAAGGCATGTACTGATAACGCTTCAATGATTGCTCAGGTGGCCCTTGATAGATATAACCAGCAAAAATTCTTTGATTTTACCTGCGATGTAAAGGCTCATGCACCACTTGATGAGCCTTACTAAAGGCAAGACTACTTTTTGTGTGCAATGTGGATTGCGGCAACACCGAACGTTACGTTAGTCCACTCAACCTTATCGAAGCCAGCATCATAAAGCATTTGCGCAAATCCTTCTTGATTAGGAAACGCTTTAATAGATTTTCCGAGGTAGATAAAGCCTGAAGCATCTCCTGTGCATATTTTTCCCCAAAGAGGAATGCCTACCGACAAGTACACGTTATAACCCAAGCGCATAAGAGGGTTTGGAGGGGTGGAGAAGTCAAGAACACAAAGCGAGCCGCCTGGCTTCAATACGCGATACATCTCCCTTAATGCTTGTTCTCGTTTTGGCATATTGCGAATGCCGTATGCCATAGTGATAACATCGAAAGACTCATCTTCGTAAGGAATGTCCTGGCCATCAACTACCGCCAGCTCAACAGGAACACCGTGGTTTTCGCCTTCCTCAAGACGATCTTTTGCAACTTCCAACATGGCAGGAGTGTAGTCGCTCAAAATAATGCTTGCTGGTTTTTTATAGTTGCAAGCAGTAAAGGTTACATCGCCTGTGCCTCCTGCAATATCAAGCATCTTCGTATTGGAAGTGATGGGCGCTTTATCAATAAGAATTTTTAGCCATGAGCGAAAACGGCCAAAGCTTGAATAGGTATTGAATTTGTCGTAATCCCAAGCAATATCGGTAAAAATCTTTTTTACGCGTTCGCTTGATATTTCTGCAGGAGCCTCTTTTCCGGTAGCGGTGTCAATAGAGTGGCCCTGGTTCATGTCTGGAGATATCACGTTTTTTCTTTCTAAAAGGGGCTTACTGTCGGAACAAGCCGTCTGGCTGATTATAGCCCTGTCAGAATTTTATGAAAGTGTTTTATCCTTAGTTGTTGCCAAACGGAAGCCTAAGGGAATTGTTTATCCTTATCACGGAGAAAAGAGTGGCTACTCACGTATTTCATATGCACATAATCGAATATTCGTAACACTTTTTTTAGAGGTAAGGTATGGTATCACTGAGAAATGAGAGGAAGAGATAGTCGTGGCAAAAAAGGGCAAGAAGAAACAAAAAGTATCCGAAAAACAACTCCGTGAACGAGAGCAGATAGCCCTTGAGCGCCAAAAGCGCTACGAAGAAAAGAAAAACCGAAAAGAGAAAATCAAGCGGATACTTATTGCTGTTGTATGCGTTATTTTTGCTATTGCTTTAGCTTTCCCTACTATGGCTTTGACAGTTTTGAGCGCAGGCTAAACGCCTGTTGATGGTGATAGAGGTTTACATTGTTTGGTATTGGCGGATTTGAATTACTTCTCATCTTGCTCTTTGCTTTTCTTCTATTTGGCCCCGACAAGTTGCCTGAGGTGATTCAGACGGCAAACAAGGCGCTTAAGAAGTTTCGTAAGGCTCAGCAGGAATTCGATACCGTAATCAAAAAAGAAATGGTTGATGAGCAGGCGCTCAAAAGCGACAATCCTTTAGATATGATTGATAGCGCAGCAAAGAAGATGGAGAAATCTCAAGAATCCTTTGCTGAACGAAAAGCGCGTTATGATCAGCAGCGCAAGGAAGCTCTCGCAAACAAACCAGCCCCTGCATCTGGACAAAATGACAAGCGCTCCCTCAATCAAGACGCTCAAAGCGTTAATGATGTAGATATTTCGACCGAAACAAGCGTTTCAGCAGTGGCCTCCGGAGAAGCTTCAATCGAGGCAGAAGAGGGTACTACCGTTGTTAGAACTGCTCCTGAAAAAGCAAAGCGTACAGGGGGAGCTATACCTTCTGCCGATGAGCTCTATGGGGTAAAACCAACTGCCCGCGTTCGTAAGAGTGCTCCAAAAAGCGCTCCAAAGAATGAGGAGGTATAGGTATGGCTATTGGACCAGCACGTATGTCTCTTCTTGAGCATTTAGGCGAATTGCGCATGCGTCTTGTACGTATTGTGGTTGCCTTGTTAGTTGCTTGTGTTGTTTTCTATATGGCAACGCCAACAGTGTCTCAGTTTCTGCTTCTTCCTGTTGCTGATCTTCTTCCAAAAGACGAATCGGGAAATGTAATCCTTAATATTTTTGGTGCATTTGATGCCTTTTCTATCCGTTTTCAAATCTCTTTATATGTTGCGGTAGTAGCTTGTGCGCCTATTATTATTTGGCAGGTACTCGCCTTCTTCTTACCTGCCCTAAAGCCAAACGAGCGTAAGTGGTTTATTCCGACTTTTGCAGTTGCGGTAGCGCTCTTTATTTTGGGAACCGTTTTCTGTTACTGCATTATTCTTCATGCCGCTTTTCAGTTCCTAATTGGTCAGGCGCAAGGTTTTGCTGAGGTGTTTCCTGAAGCAGGCCAGTGGATTGATATTGTTATTAAATTTGAGGTAGGCTTTGGTCTTGCTTTCGAAATGCCCCTTGCGGTGTTCTATTTGGTTTTGTTTAATATCGTTCCTTACAAAAAGCTTCGTAAGGCATGGCGTGGCGTATATGTGGGACTGCTCTGTTTCTCAGCAGTGGTAACTCCTGATGCTTCCCCGGTAACAATGCTTCTTATGTTTGCGGCAATGGTTGGTTTATACGAGCTTAGCTTGCTTGCAGTACGCATTGCTTTGAAGAGAAAGATTAAACGCCAGGAAAAGCAAGCGGAGCTTGAAGAGATAGAACGTCAAGAAGCTAAAGAAGAATTTGCTTACCTCCGCAAAAAAGCAGATGAGCATTTTTGGGGTGCTGATGGTGAAGGAAAGGACGGATAATGCATGAAGTTGGCATTATGACAGGTGTCCTTGAGGCGGTTAACAAGGCAGCTCAAGATGCAGGAGCTCTTAAAGTGCTCAAGGTGTCTTTGTCGGTAGGAGTAATGACTGAAGCAATTGAGGATTCTCTTCAGTTTGCGTTTGGTATTCTTTCGGAAAAGACTATTTGTGAAGGTGCGGAGTTGGAAATCAAAATGGTTCAACCAAAAAGCATCTGCACTGAATGTGGCCATGAATATTCGCACGATCGTTTTCACGTGGGATGCCCTGAATGCGGAAGCAATCTCACGGTAATTATTGAGGGTAAGGAGCTTCAAATTGATTCAATTGAAGTTGACTTGCCAGATGACGAAGATACTGGTTTAGATTCCGAGTAAGTATCACGATTATTAAGGGAGGGTTTGAAATGAAGATCAACCTCGAAGAACCAATTTTGAAGAAAAATGATGAGCTTGCTCAGAATAATCGCAACCTCTTCAAGGAAAAGAAAGTATTCGTTCTTGACTTGCTTGCTTCCCCTGGTTCGGGAAAGACTTCCACTATTCTTGCAACTATTGAAGCTCTCCGTAAAGAATTTAACATTGCGGTAATCGAAGGAGACATTGCTTCTTCGGTTGACTCTGAAAAGATTAGCGCCCATGGTATTCCGGCTGTTCAAATTAACACAGGTGGTGCGTGCCATCTTGAAAGTGACATGATTCGTCGTGCTGTTGAAGTACTTGATTTGGATGCCTTGGATTTGATTATTATTGAAAATGTAGGCAATTTGGTATGTCCTACTGATTTCGATTTGGGCGAAAACATGAAGTGTATGATTTTGTCTGTTCCGGAAGGTGACGACAAGCCATTGAAGTACCCTGGTGTGTTCCAGGCTGCTTCCGCTATTGTCCTTAACAAAGTAGACACGTTACCATTCTTTAACTTTGATAAGGATTTGTTCTATAGCCATATTGAAGGCCTTAATCCACAAGCTCCAATTTTTCCTATTTCTGCAACAAAAGGTGATGGAGTAAAAGAGTGGGCTGATTGGTTGGCAGAGCAGATTCGCTCCCTTTAAAGTAAAACAGCTACCGGTTTTCACACAGTACTCTTTCGCATTTTGTAGGTTTTGATAGTAACCAATAAGCGTGTGCGGGCAGTAATAATCTCTTGTAGGACTAAACGCATGCAAAACTGAAACTTTATTGCAATACAATAGCAACAAAGTTGGTTGAAACTACTATTAGTAAGAAATGTTGCTTTAGTTATTGGAGAAGCATTGTCTGCTTGTAGTAGTTTTCCGCGAATGGTTTGTAGTGGGTCAAAGCGGTACTTTAAATGTTGTCGAAAAGGCAGGTTTGTATGGAGCTTCCAAAAAAGTATGAGTGCGCCGTCAATTCTTTAAAAGGCTTTGTTGAAGGGTGCGGTTTTACTGATGTGGTTATTGGCCTTTCGGGAGGTATTGACTCTTCGCTTGTTGCTGTGATGTGTGTAGATGCCTTTGGTGCAGATCATGTTCATGGATATATGCTCCCAGGCCCGTATTCTACTAACCATTCCATTTCTGATGCGCAAGATTTAGCAGACAATTTAGGAATAAAAGCTGAGATTATCTCTATTCTTGAACCATATGAGGGATTTGAGCGTGCTCTAAAGAAAGCACTTGGTTCCGATCTTGAAGGGCTTGCGAGCGAAAATACTCAAGCCCGTTGCCGCATGGTGTGCCTCATGGCTCTTTCCAACGCTAATAACTGGATGATGATTAACACGGGAAATAAGAGCGAAGCGAACATGGGCTTTTCTACTTTATATGGTGACACCGCAGGAGCTTATGCGCCGCTGGGTGGCTTTTATAAAACTGATGTATTTGCTCTAGCGGCATGGGTCAATGAACGTGCTTTAGCAAAGGGCGAGATTCCGCCTATTCCTGAGCATGTGCTTACGAAGCCTCCATCGGCAGAGTTGTCTCCTGACGCTCAAGATGAGCTTGTTATGGGAATCACTTATGAGGTTCTTGATAAGATTTGCATTGCTTACTTTGAAGAAGGCAAGTCTATAGAAGAAGTGGTTGCTCTTGGTTTTAGCCAAAAAGATGTAGAGTATGTTATTTCGCGCACTAACTCCTATGCGTTCAAACGTGCTCAAGAGCCACCATTCCCAACTGAAAAGTTTTACTAAGATCCAAGTAAGGCGCCCAGTGATGGGGAAATGCCCGTAATACAGTTAATCCTTCGTATGTATGAGCATGCGGAGGATTAACAGCGGCTGTAATTCCATCCTCTTCATCAACCGTTCCAGAACGTTCGGTGCAATAGATTTCGTTTGGTGCACAAAACCAAAACCTAGCTTTATGGCAGCATTAGCGCATTTTGAACACCTAACTACCTTTTTTAAATAGTCCTCCAAAAAGAAAACCGCCCGAAAGCGGTTTGTTAATCATCGTCGTATTTAAAGGTGGAAGAATCGTATTTCATAACTTCTGCAACCTCATTAGGTTCTGCAATTCTTTCACTATTTTCATTTGAAAGAATGAGAATAGGTGACCCTAAACGCATTTTCTCGTATCCAACAAATGGAATTAGACGATAAACTGTATATCCGTTCCATTCTTCTAAGAACGGTTCAGCTCCAACTCCACCATAATCAATAGCTAAAGACACAATACGTTCAGGAATCATACTATAGCCTCCTTCACAACAGCACCAGCGTATTCTTTGTTGAAATCAAGGTTATCAACACGTAGTAAGTCTGGTGGATTAGGTATCTTTTTGCCATAAAGCGTATATCTAAACTTGAACTCTTTTAGGTACGAATCTATTTCCTTTCCTTTTCTAATATTACCATTTTGAGGGTCGTAAATCATTAGTTCTCCATTAATATCCCTCTCAACAGTTACTATATGGCCTCCTCCTTTTACGAAATCAAAGCCAAGGTGGTATCTCTCGTTTTGTTTCACTGTATCTTCTAGCAGTTTTTTAAATCTTTTTGGAGTAAGTGAGCTCTCGTCACGAATTGGTAAAGGAATATCATGCGTTCCTTTTATAAACCATGCAAGCTCTGTTCTGTTAGCAAGTTCTTTTGATTTTCCGTTTTTGTTATAAGGAAGTACCTCTACATCAAATCCTCTACGTCTTGCTTCATATGCTACAACACAACTTTGGCAGTTGATTTGATAGGCTATTCCGTCATTATAATGTGGGTTAACCCTCTTTCCGTCAGCCTCTTCAAAAGTCATTGCATTACCGCGTTTTACACCAAATAAAACATCTTGTTCTTTACTTAGAAATTTTTCTTCATTTTCGCTAGATATATTTACTGATTTTTCTTCATATATTTCTGGATGTTTCCACATGTCGTAGTATAAATCAGGGTCGTAACCCTCAATACCATCACCAAAATCAGGAACAACCTTACAGTCGCAATTAGCATGAGCATGACTTGCTGTTTCTTTGCTTTTGTAAACAGCTCCACGGCTTGCAAGCATAATGCAGAATTGACAAGTTTCAGAACCAGACGGAACACGAGCGTGCTTTACTTTGAGCCTGTCTCTATCAGCGTTGTAAGCAACGCATTCGTTAGCAGAACGCCTAATTTCGGCATCTACTCTATCAAGTGCAGATTTTTTCCGATCTCGTGTTCTCTGTAGGAACGTTGATCGTGTTAACGAAGTTATCAACATACTTGCACAGCATCTGCAAGACTAAGCCCTTCATATTCTCTTCAAATCTAAGTGTCATTGGCTTAGATTTTCTCAAGTTTGCTTGCAATCCTAGGTAAGGCTGATAAGATAGAACACGTCTTAGCACTCGATTAAATAGAGTGCTAAATCTATTCCTATTAAGGTAATAAAGCCATGACATCATGGCATGTCATATGAAAGGAAGTAAGTTATGACTTTGAAACCTTTAGGTGATCGCATCATCGTAAAGCAGGATGAGGCTCAGGACACCACTGCTGGTGGTTTGTATATTGCAGCTGAGTCTAAAGAAAAGCCACAGACTGGTGTAGTTCTTGCAGTAGGTGAAGGTCGTGTTAACAACGAAGGAAAGCACCTTCCAATGCCAGTTGTTGCAGGAGATCGTGTTCTTTATGGCAAGTACGGTGGAACTGAAGTTGATGTTGATGGTGAGAAGGTTCTCATTCTTCGCGCTGACGACATTTATGCAGTATACGTTGACTAATTTCGATTCTTTCTTGTCCTACGAATTTGAAGGGAAATAACAATGGCTAAAGATATTCTGTTTGAGGGCGAAGCTCGCTCTACCATGGCAGCAGGTGTTAAGAAGCTTGCTGACGCAGTAAAGGTAACCCTTGGCCCAAAGGGTCGTTATGTTGCAATGGAGCGTTCTTTTGGTGCTCCTTTGGTAACAAACGATGGTGTTACCGTAGCTCGTGAAGTTGAGTTGGAAAACCCAGTTGAGAACATGGGAGCTCAGCTTGTACGTGAGGCAGCAGTAAAGACTAATGATGTTGCTGGTGACGGTACTACCACCGCAACCATTCTTGCTGATGTTATCGTATCCGAAGGCGTTCGCAATGTTACTGCTGGCGCAGATGCTTTGGGTATTCGCCGTGGTATTGAAAAAGCAACCGATGCAGTTGTAGAAGCAATCAAGGCTGATGCAACTGAGGTTACTACCAAAGATCAGATTGCTAATGTAGGTACTATTTCTGCTGGCGATGCAATCATTGGCGAAAAGATTGCGGAAGCAATGGATACTGTTGGTAAAGATGGCGCTATCTCTGTTGAGGAAAGCCAGACTTTCGGTATTGATATCGATATCGTAAAGGGTATGCAGTATGACCGTGGTTATATCTCTCCTTACATGGCAACTGATTCTGAGCGAATGGAAGCAGTATTGACTGACCCATTCATTCTCTTGACCGACATGAAGATTTCCGTTTTCCAGGATTTGGTTCCTTTATTGGAGCAGATTGCTAAGTCTGGTCGTTCTTTGCTTATCGTTGCTGAAGATGTTGAAGGCGATGCTTTGGGTAGCTTGCTTTTGAATAAGCTTCGTGGCACCTTGAATGTTGTTGCTATTAAGGCACCTGGCTTTGGTGATCGTCGTGCTCGCATTTTGGAAGACATTGCGGTAGTTACTAACGGTAAGGTAGTTTCCAAAGACTTCGGTATGACTATTGCCGACGTTACTATTGACGCTCTTGGCACCGCAAAGACTGTAAAGGTTTCCAAGGACACTACCGTTATTGTTGACGGCGCAGGTGATCCTGCTGCTATTGAGGCTCGTGTAGCAAGCATGCGTGCTGAATATGAGAACCTCACCTCTGACTTCGACCGTGAGAAGCTTCAGGAACGTTTGGCAAAGCTTTCTGGTGGCGTAGCAGTATTGAAGGTAGGCGCTGCAACCGAGTCCGAGCTTAAGGAAAAGAAGAGCCGCATCGAAGACGCACTCCAGGCAACTCGTGCAGCTGTAGAAGAGGGCATTGTTCCTGGTGGCGGTGTAGCTTTGATTAATGCTATCCCAGCTTTGGACACTGTTGAGGCTGCTGATGCCGACGAGCAGGTTGGTATTGATATCATTCGTAAAGCTCTTGAGGCTCCAATGCGTGCTATCGCAAACAATGCAGGCTACGAAGGCTCTGTTGTTGTTGAGAAAGTGAAGAACATGCCTAAGGGTGAAGGTATCAACTTCGCTAATGGTTCTTGTGGCAATATGATTGAGATGGGCGTAAATGACCCAGTAAAGGTTACCCGTACTGCTCTTCAGTCTGCCGCTTCTGTTGCTGCATTAGTTCTTATTACTGAAGCAACTATCAACGAGATTCCTGCTGAAGGTCCAGACTTGTCCGCACTTGCTGGCATGGGTGCCGGCGGCGGAATGGGTATGATGTAGCCCTTAATCGCAAGAATTCCTGCGCGTTTAGTTTTATATGACGTAAGGGGGTTCTAAAGATCCTCATTGCAGTTCACTAAACGTAATAATGCCCGGAAAGAAATCTCTTTCCGGGCATTTTGTTTCTATCCATCATTTCAATATTTATGCGAGTTTTGCCAGGGAAGGCGAATAGCGCGTATTAGGAAAGAAGGAGCAGTGTTTGTCAGGAGGGGTGTGGCACTATGAAGAAAGTGCGACACCCACTAGAGAAGGAGAAGCGTTTACCAGGGAGTGTAAGCAATTTTAAAAGCGATAATCCCTTCCTTCTCCCGAATAAATGCGAGTCAGATAGTTAGCTGTCAGAGCTCGCGTCTTTTCGTTTTGAATTTTTTGGAGCTCTTTCTGAATAATCTGCATGCCTTTTTCTTTTGTAGAAGGCGTTGCGTAGTCAACTAAGTATTCGGCTAGGGTGATTAATGCATTTGGGTGGCAATAGTTGAGAATTTCGCCATTTTTGCAAAATGACATAAATCTATCACCGGTGCGACCTGCTCTATAGCATGCAGTGCAGAAGCTTGGAATATGATTGTTATCCATAAGCCAGCTAATTACTTCATCTAAGGTGCGTTGGTCGGATACGTCAAACTGCTCCGTATCGTGTGGTCGAATGTCCTTTGTGTAGCCACCAACTGAAGTGCGGGATCCGCCACTAATTTGAGAGATGCCATACAGAAGCGCACGCTCGCGAACCGCTTGGTTTTCACGTGTAGAAATAATCATGCCCGTATAGGGAACAGAAATACGGATAAGCGCAATTATTTTTTCGAAAACATCATCGGGAATGCCATTATCAAAAACATCAGGATCAATATCCATTGCAGGTTTAATACGAGGAACGCTAATAGTGTGGGGACCTACGCCAAAGGTTGCTTCTAGGTGCTCGGCATGCATGAGTAGAGCGGCGAACTCGTAGCGGTATCCTTCAAGTCCAAAAAGAACGCCTAAGCCCACATCGTCAATACCGCCCTGCATAGCGCGGTCCATAGCTTCGGTATGCCAATTGTAATCATGCTTTGGGCCTGTTGGGTGAAGGCGCTGATAACTTTCTTTATGGTAAGTTTCCTGGAAGAGGATGTAGGTTCCAATCTCTGCTTCTTTAAGCATATGGTATTCGTCAATAGTAGTTGCAGCAATATTGACATTGACGCGACGGATAGCGCCATTTTTATGCTTGATTGAGTAAATAGTTTCCATACTCTCAAGAATGTATTCAATGGGATTGTTCTTTGGGTCTTCTCCCGCTTCGATAGCAAGGCGTTTATGACCCATATCCTGAAGCGCAATTACTTCTTTGCGAATCTCTTCTTGGGAAAGCTTACGGCGAGGGATTTCTATGTTTTTAGCATGGTAAGGACAGTACAAGCAGCCGTTTACGCAGTAGTTTGAAAGGTAGAGAGGCGCAAAAAGCACAATGCGATTGCCGTAGTAAGCTTGTTTAATGTCATGGGCTAATTGCTTAATTTCTTGGTTGATCTCAGGGTCTTCACACGCAAGTAATATAGAAGCATCGCGGTGAGTGATAATAGCGCCGTGGTCATTTGAAGGATGGAGGTTTGTACGTGCTTTGTCTAAGATGCTTCGGCAATAGTCCAAGTCTTGCCCTTTTTCATCAGCGTATGCAAGCGTGTTTAGTATTTCTTCGTGATTGATAAAGTCGTCAGCGCAAAGTGATTTTGGATCGTACATGACTTGTTCCTTAGTATTTCAAAAAAGTTCAGCGGGATACCGTTATGATGCCCCGCTGAGAATAATTAATGTTCAGCCAAAACATTGGCCAAAAAACGAGCATGCAGTTGCTCTTTTAGTATGTTAAATGTCCCAAGCTTCTTGCTCAGTGTGAAGCCACTCTTCTGCAGTTTCGCTCAGAGGTTTACCAACCCAATCGGCATAGAGCTTTTGGATATCAGGGTTCTCGTGGGAATAGCGCAAGGTGTCATTTTTGTCTAAGGTATTGAGAACCTGGGCACGTTGTGAAGCCTGTTCCGCATTAAACTTAATAGGCTGTCCACCACCGCCAACGCAGCCACCTGGACATGCCATAATTTCAACGAAATCGTACGAAGCTTCTCCTGATTCAAGGGCATTAAGTAGCTGTGCAGTATTTTCTAGGCCGCTCGCTACTGCAATTTTGATAGTAAGCTCGCCAATTTCTATAGTTTTGTCGGTCCATGGCTTATCAGGTGTTGCTTCGGTAGTGTCACACGTTTCAAAATCAGGATTTTTGCCGGTAAGAACAAATGCGGCGGTACGAAGAGCGGCCTCCATAACACCACCTGTTCTACCAAAAATAGTGCCAGCGCCTGTTGAAGTGCCAAGAGGGTTATCGAATGCTTCTTCAGGCAATTTCTTACAGTTGATGTTAAAGATATTGAGTAAGGTGTTGAATTCGCGCGTGGTAAGCACTGCATCAACATCAGGACCTGCATTCGTGGAAAGTTGAGGGACATCGCATTCATACTTCTTGGCTACGCAAGGCATAACAGAAAGAACAAAAATGCGCTTAGAGTTCTCATTATCAGAAAGGGAAAGAGTGTTCTTTACTACTGCGCCCATCATTTGATGAGGTGATTTGCTGGTAGAGAGTTGAGGAACAATCTCGGGGTAGTGAAGCTTGGCAAAGCGAACCCAGCCAGGACAGCATGAGGTAAACATTGGAAGTTTTTTACCTTCGGTAAAGTATTCAATAAACTCATTGCCTTCTTCCATAATGGTGAGGTCTGCAGCAAAGTCAGTATCAAAGACTTTATCGAATCCAAGACGGCGTGCGGCTGCTGCCATGCGTCCAGGAGTTGCTTGTTCGCAAGAAAGACCCATTGCCTCGCCCCATGCGGCACGGATTGCTGGAGCAAACTGGATTACGGTTACCGTGTCAGGATCGGCAAGGGCATCTAATACTTTATTGATATCGTTTCGTGCGGTAAGTGCGCCGGTAGGGCAGTGGGTAATGCACTGACCGCATAATGCGCAACCTGCTTCAGAGATTTCTTTATTATCGCGAACGGTAATTTTTCGGTAGGAACTTGGACCGGTGTAGTCCCAAACGCTGCAGTGTTGAACTTTTGCACATTCTGCAACACAGCGTCCGCAACGAATGCACTTGCTTGCATCACGCTGCAAAGGGAAGTCCTCATCCCATGGTTCGTATTCAAAAACAGGATCAAAGTCTAACTCGCCAACAGAAAGACGAGCTGCGGTAGCTTGAAGCGCGCAGGTTCCCGTACGTTCGCAGGTAGTGCAATCACTTCGATGGCCTTCCAAGATAGTGCGCATAGTTTCTCGGCGAGCCGCAATTACTCGTGGCGTGTTGGTCTTGATAACCATGCCGTCGTATACAGGAGTGTTGCAAGCAGCGCTTAATGCATCAGTGCCTTCAACTTCGACAACGCAAATGCGACAAGAGCCAATTTCATTATGTTTTTTCATCCAGCACAAAGTTGGGATAAAGGTACCTGTTTTGTAGGCGACATCAAGGATGGTAGAGCCTTTTTCAATTTCTACGGATACTCCGTCAATTGTTACGTTATACATATTGGATTCGGCCTCCTTCCATTACGCCACAGCCGTAATGGTCACAGCGTAAACAACGAGCACATTCTTGCTGAACTTCTTCTAAGCTCATGCCAACTTCAACTGCTTCAAAATCATGCTTACGCTCTCGAGCAGGACGTTCAACAATGTTTACCCTGCCGCAAGCATTTCGATTGTTTGGCTTTGCTGCAGGTGCTTCAACGCCACAGTCAAGAACATGGTCAAAGCCTAAGAAGTCGTCAATATTGCGAGCAGCAACTTTTCCATTGCCAATAGCTAAGATGACTGTTTTCGGACCATGCTGGCAGTCGCCTCCAACAAAAACATTTTCTCCTAAGTAAGGAGCTTGGAGATATTCGTCAGCTTTAAGGAGTGAGCCGCTTTTTGCCATGAAAGGCTGAGATTCGACGTCTTGACCAACAGCAATAAGGATGATGTCAGCGTCAAGGCGCATTAATGGCTTGTGTGCCTTGAGTGGAGCTGGACGACCGCCACGAACAGGACCAATCATTTGAGGCTGGGTGTAGAGCGCGGTGCAATGGCCGTCTTCTACTTCGATGTATTCAGGTGCTTGAAGAGTAAGCATTTCAACGCCTTCTTGCATAGCGGCATCGATTTCAGTTTGTAAAGCGGTCATGTCTTCAATGCGTCGGCGATATGCAACTGTTACCGTTTCAGCACCGCAGCGAACACTGGTGCGAGCGCAGTCCATAGCAACATTGCCACCACCAATTACAACAACATTCTTTCCAGTGAAATCAGGGTAAGCACCATCGCCAATTGCGGAGAGGAGATCAACTGCGCTCATAACGCCTTGCGCATCAGAGCCTGGCATTTCGAGAGTTTTGCCTCCTTGAGCGCCAATAGCAACATAAACTGCATCGTATTTACTGGTAAGTTCTTGCATTCCTTCAGTATCAATAGAGGATTCGAAATGAACGGTAATGTCGCCAGTAGAGAGGATTGCGCGGATGTCTTCATCAAGACGTTCACGGGGGAAGCGATAAGCAGGAATACCGTAGCGCATCATACCACCAAGCTGTTTTCTTCTTTCGAAAACATGAACTTCGTGGCCCATTAATGCGCTGAAATAGGCACAGGTAAGACCAGAAGGGCCGCCGCCGATAATTGCAATTTTTTTGCCGGTAGGCTGTGCAGCCTGAGGAGTGTCAACTTGGTCTGCGGCAATGCTGTCTACTGCGAACTTCTTAATGCCGCGAATATTGAGGGGAGCATCAATTAGGGTACGACGACAACGATCTTCGCAAGGATGTTCGCAAATAAATGCGCATGCGGTTGGGAAAGGATTATCTTTGCGAATCATGTTGATAGCACCCGCATAGTTTTCTTCTCCAACGAGCGCAATGTAGGCAGGAACGTCTACATGGGCAGGGCACATGGTTTCGCAAGGAACGGTTTGGCCTATTCCTTTTTGGCAGGCGTAATTAACAACGTGATGTTCGTATTCTTGAGCAAAGGTTTCTAGGCTATTCAAGAGTACCTCAGCAGCATGCCAACCAATTGCGCAGTCGGCGGTGTCTTTAACAACTTCTGCTTTTTTGCGCAGAGCGGTTAAGAGCTCTGGAGTGCCCTCAAAGGCAACAATTGCTTCAAGCATTTCTTCAAGCTGAGGGATTCCCTCGCGGCATGGAGTGCATTTGCCGCAAGTTTGACAGCCACTTGTTTGCAACAGGGAAAGTTGTAATGCAACAGGGCAGGTTCCTGGCGGTATAGCTTCAATGCGTCGAGCGAATTCTTGTATATACGAATGCTGCTTTACATCGTCGCGTGCGACAGGAGTTACAGACAATCTGCTCATCAAGTCCTCCTTATTAATGGACATTTTTTAGGTTCAGCAAATCCAGTCTTCTGAAAATGCTAATTTGGAACTCAATCTGCCTTGTGGCTGAAGTTTAATACTTGAGGTAGAGAAAATTCGTTTATGTATTGTATAAAAAGGCAATTTGTGCTCTTGATGAAAAAATATGCGTTCTACCTGGGGTTTTAATATTTATGAAGTGAGACTTCAATCTGTCATTTACTTTGGTGAACGGTACGGTATTGAGTACGAACGGTAATATGGAAGAAAAAAGCAAAAACTGCGAAATTAATAATTTATTCATTTGGAAACATTTTTTAATGAAAAATAGATTAAGGATTCAATTCAGCTATTAACAGAGTTTTTCTTGAATAGAGAGTCGCTTTCCTGTAGAACAGCAAGGCAGGAATGTAAAACTAAACAAAGATAGATCAGCGCAAGAAAGAAGTGTGACGATGGAGTCGTTTGGTTCAATATTGACCACAATGTTAATCGTGTTTGGTTTAATAGCGGTTGGATTTGGCTGCCGAAAAAAGGGCTACACGAATGATACGTTTGATGGAACACTTTCAAAAATTGTATTAAACGTTGCTCTTCCTGCGATGATTCTCAACTCTGTTTTGAAAAACGATAATCTTCCCGATGCGAATACGGTTCTTGTCCTGATTGTTGTTCCTACGATCTTTTTGCTTTCGTTGTGTGTTTTGGCGTTAGTCATTGTTAAAGTGTTCTTTAAGCAAGCGCCGAAAAAAGCTCAGGGCGTGTATGCTTTTACTATCATTTTCGGCAACACGGGATTTATTGGTTTTCCAATTGTTGAATCTCTTTTTGGTAGCGATGCTGTTTTGTATGGCGCTCTCTACAATATTCCCTATAACGTTTTGTTATTTACGGTAGGTATTCTTCTTTTAAGCTCAGGAAACGAGGGTGCTTCAAAAAGTAAATTCTCTCAAATTAAAGAAGCACTAAAAACGCTGATTAATCCTGCAAACATTTCGTGTTTTGTTGCAGTTTTCCTTGTTTTATTCCAAATAACCGATCACGGCTTTGTTGGTCAATTCTGTCAAATTTTAGGTTCAATAATTTCGCCATGTGCTCTCATAATTGTTGGTTCAACGCTGGCAAAAGCTCCTCTTAAACGCATGATTGATGATGGTAGATCATTTGTGGTGGCAATTATTCGCTTATTGGCTACTCCACTGCTTTTTTACTTTGTGTTCGGTATGTTTATCGCTGATCCAATTATGCTTGCAAGTATGACGGTAGTAGCTGCAACGCCGGTAGCTACTGTAGGAACCATTTTGTGTATTACTCACCATGGAGACGTAGAAACAATGAGTAAGTGCACGTTCCTAACAACGTCTCTTATGCTTCTGACACTACCTATTATCGCTATGATTGTAATGTAGAGGTGTTCAATGAATAACGCTCAAGAGATATTCCAGGTTATTTATCTTGAAAATCTTGAGGATCCTTGTTTGGATCCCTATTTTCATTTGACTGAGGCTCAGTTGCGAAACAAGTTGGAGCCTGAAAAAGGTATTTTTATTGCCGAATCGGTTAAGGTTATTATTTCTGCACTTAACGCGGGCTATGAACCAGTATCCCTTTTGATTCCTGAGCATAAGCGTGATTGTCTCGAAGAGATTGCATCTAGAGCGAACATTTCGTTTGCGTCTGAAATCCCACTTCCTGTGTATTGCGCTCCTTCCGAAGAGATACAGAAGATTACAGGCTACGAATTAACGCGCGGAATCTTATGCGCTATGAGAAGAAAGCCTCTTTTTTCGCTAGAAGAAGTTCTCAAGGGGGCAAGCCGCATAGCTATTATTGAAGATGTTACTAATACCACAAATGTTGGAGCAATTTTTAGAAGTGCTGCTGCTCTCGACTTTGATGCAGTTCTTGTTACTCCTTCCTGCTGCGATCCTCTTTACCGACGAGCTATTCGTGTTTCAATGGGTGCAGTATTTCAAGTGCCTTGGACCCGTATAGGCACTTCACTAGAATCTTGGCCTGAAGAAGGAATTGACCTTTTGCATAGATTTGGCTTCAAGGTGGCGTCCTTGGCGTTAAGTGATGACGCTCTTTTCTTAGATGATCCAAAACTTGCTTCTCAGGAAAAACTTGCTCTCGTTTTCGGAACTGAAGGAACGGGCCTTTCGGAGAAAACATTGAAGTGCAGTGATTATGTGGTTACTATTCCTATGGCTAAAGGGGTAGATTCTCTTAACGTTGCAGCAGCAAGCGCAGTTGCTTTTTGGGAGCTGGGTAAACGCAAAGACAATGTGTAAAGATTCTTAATTTTGAACCGTTGTACAAATTGCAAATAAAAAAGAGACGAAGCAAGTGATAGTATTCCCAGCTATGGATTTCTTATTTGACATAGTATCTGACGCGGTAATTGACACACTGAAGCTCATTCCGTTTCTTTTCATAACCTATTTGGCTATGGAAGCAATTGAGCAGCGTGCTGGAAAGAAAGCCGAAGAGGTTGTGAAAAGGGCGGGATTTGCTGGCCCTATCGCAGGTTCTCTTGTGGGAGCCTTTCCTCAGTGTGGCTTTTCAGCTGCAGCCTCAACGCTTTATGCCGCGAAAGTAATTACGATTGGAACGCTTTTTTCGGTATATTTAGCAACTTCTGACGAATTGCTTCCTATTCTTATTGCCCAGCAAGCAGACCCTGACTTGATTGTAAAAATCTTGGGAGCAAAAGTTGTAATCGGAATGCTTATGGGCTTTATCGTAGATTCTTTTGTGCGCATTACTTCAAAGGAAAAAGAAAAGCATCTCCATATTTGCGATTTGTGCGAACGAGACCATTGTGGGTGTGGGCATGACCATGAAGATCACTTTCACAATGAGCATTGTCATGCGCACGACCACGAATGTAGGCTGAACAGCCAACAGCTTAACACTGAAGGCGAATCTGATTGTCATTGCGAACATCAGGAGGAATATTCTTCCTCCAATCAGGAAAAACATGACGCTTGTTGTGGCTCGGGTAGAATGATTGTGCGAAGCGCTTTTGTTCACACGGCACAGGTAACGCTTTTTATTTTCTTGATTACTCTTGCCCTTAATGGGGTTATTGAATTAGTTGGCGAAGAAGTGTTGGGAGACTTCCTTTCAAGTGTTCCTGCTTTGTCAGTCTTTGCTAGCGCACTAGTAGGATTGATTCCAAACTGTGCAGCAAGTATTGTTATTACTGAGCTTTTCTTAGAAGGTGCTATTTCAACTGGTTCAATGATGGCAGGACTGTTGGTTGCTGCTGGTGTTGGCTTATTAGTGCTATTCCGTGCAAATAGACCTACTAAAAACAATGTAGGAATTGTATGTGTATTGTTTATTATTGGTGTTTTATGGGGCCTAGCCTTTGATTTCTTGGGCATAGTCTTCTAATCTAAATGAGACATAAGTTTTGAACGTAACGGCTACTGGTTTCAGTGGCCGTCTTTAGTTTTTCTGGAAGGAGTGTTTATGGTTTGGGTTCTGCTGCTTGTTTCAATTGTTTTTGAAGTATTTGCAGATACCAGCATGAAACTCTCTGAAGGGTTTAAAAAGAAGCCTTGGATTCTTGGAATCGTGATAGGATACCTTGTTTCATTTTCGGTTATGAGTATTGTTCTTATGACTTTGCCACTTGGTATTACTTATGCAATTTGGAGTAGCTTGGCAATTGTGTTGACGGCTTTTGTGAGTCGTCTTATTTGGAAAGAGAAATTTAATAGCAAAAAAGTCATTGGAATGATTCTTATTGTGGTTGGAATTGCGTTATTGAGGTTGGGTGCATAGGCATGATGAATAACAAACCATGGATTCAACTTTTTGCTGCAATCGCTTTCGAGTTGGTAGCCACTACTGCTCTAAAGTTGTCGCAGGGGTTTACCATTCTTCCTTATGTAATTGTGGTGGTTGTTGCCTACACTATCTGTTTTGCGTTTTTTACCAAGTGCCTAGAACATATGTCTCTTGCTCTAGCTTATGGTATTTGGGGAGGCATTGGTACGGTTGGGACAATTGTCATTGGCATGATTATTTGGCATGAGCCTTTTACGGTATACGTTGGTTTAGGTGTTTTGTGCGTTATTGCGGGTACTGCATTTATGGCTTTAGGTGAGGAAGAAGCTTTGCGTGCATAAAAAAACGCTACCCGTAAATGGATAGCGTTTTTTTATAGATAAACTGGCTGGCCCAGCAGGATTCGAACCTACATAACTGGTACCAAAAACCAGGGTCCTGCCGTTGGACGATGGGCCAGCATACGCAAAACAATGCTTTGCGGAATAAAGATTATACCGTATTTGTCTAACTTTTAAAGCCTCGAATTTAAAATGGCTCTTCGCCATGGTACACTTTTGTGCAATCGCTCTGATTGTGGCAGCTTTAACCGTCCACATTGCGGTATCTATCAGAGAAGAAAAAATCGCGAAAAGATAGGGATTCCTATGGCTGAATATATTGAAGGAAAACGTCCAGTAATGGAAGCGCTGAAGTGTGGTGTTCCTGTTAAGTGCTTGTACGTTGCAGAAGGCATTAATAATGACAAGCTGCTTTCCGATATCGTAAAGCGCGCTCACAAAATGGGAGTATCGGTAAAGCAGGTTCGCCGGAGCGAAATGGATAAGCGCTCTGAACGCGGATCCCATCAGGGTTTAATGCTTGAAGCAAAGCCATTTGAATATGTGAGTGGTGGTGCCATTATTGATCGCGCGCAAAAAATGGCAGAGGAAAATGACGGCAACGCACTCATTATCATCTTGGACCATATCACCGATGCAGGCAATTTAGGTGCTATTGCAAGAAGTGCTGAGATTGTAGGAGCTTGCGGAATTGTAATTCCTAACAAACGAAGTGCTCGCGTTACTGCAGCAACCTATAAAAGTTCTGCTGGTGCAATTTCGCACATTCCTGTTACGCAGGTAAGCAACTTGGCCCAATATATTGATCGCTTAAAGCAGGAAAACTTCTGGGTAGCTGGCGCAAGCGAACAGGCTACTGAGTGCATTTGGGATGCTCCTTTGGCAGGCAAACTAGCACTTGTCATGGGTTCTGAAGGAAACGGGCTCGCTCGTTTAACTCAAGAACGATGCGATTTTTTAATTTCTCTTCCTCAGGCAGGCCAAGTTGGTTCACTCAATGTTGCTCAGGCGGCAACAGCTTGCATGTATGAGTGGATGCGTCAGTGCATACGAGGAAAATAGGAATCGTACATGGCAAAACAAAGAAAGAAACTGCTTATTGTGGATGGATATAACGTCTTGAGAAGTGGCCAGCGTTATGTTCATATGCGCAAAGACCCTGATTACACTCATGATACCTATAACAAAGTACGTGAAGCGTTGATTAGCGATGTTGCCTCTTTTGCAGGGACTGAGTACAAAGCCATTATTGTGTTTGATGCGGGCGAAAATGGAGAATCCGCCGGAAAAAGTCAAACAATCGGTGGTGTTAAAGTGGTCTTTTCGCCGTATGGTTCTTCGGCTGACAAAGTAATTGAAAAGCTTGCTTACGACTATAGTAGGGAGCGTTTTGAGGTGCTCGTTGTTACGAGCGATGCCACAATTCAAGATACGGTATTCGGTGGCGGCGTTGATCGCATGAGCGCTAATGGGTTTAGCTTAGAAATTGAATCCATGAGCAATGATGCAGAACTAGACAAGAAAATCGTTACAAAAAGAAAAGCAACCATCGCTGATCGGATTAGTCCTGAGACGTTGGAAAAGCTGAAAGCCCTTCGCGATGGAAAGTAGTCCATTTGGTGTGATTTCTCTATAAAGCGCAGCCTTTTGGGTTGCGCTTTTTGATAGTGCTGGTATACTGCAAAGGCTGTTTTATTACACATGCTCGGTGGACTCAGGTTCGCTAGTGGCCTTTTTTGGTTGCGAACTAGGGGATGAAGCTGAGCAGAGGATTAACGAATGGAGAAATAATGACTAAAATCAGCATTAAGACCCTGCTTGATGCAGGCGCACACTTCGGCCATCAGACTCGCCGTTGGAATCCTAAGATGAAGCCATACATTTTTGGCTCCCGTGGTGATATTTATATCATCGACCTCAAGGAAACCCTCTTTGGTTTGGACGCATCTTATACCGCAGTTTCTAAGATTGCAGAAAAGGGTGGCACTGTTCTTTTTGTTGGTACTAAGAAGCAGGCTCAGGAGCCAATCGCTGAGGCAGCTAACCGTTGCGGCATGCCATACGTAAATGCTCGTTGGTTAGGTGGTATGCTCACCAACTTCGTAACCATCCGTTCTCGTGTTCAGCGCATGGAAGAGCTTGAAGCTATGGAGACCGATGGTCGCATGGAGAAGCTTCCTAAGAAGGAACAGATTCTTCTCAAGAAAGAGCTTGCAAAGCTCCAGACTAACCTCAACGGTATCCGCAACATGAAGAAGGCTCCAGACGCAATCTTTGTTATCGACACTAATCGTGAGCAGATTGCTATCAAGGAAGCTCGTCGTCTTCAGATTCCTATCGTTGGTACCCTTGACACCAACTGCGATCCAGATGACGTAGATTTTGGTATTCCAGCAAACGATGACGCTATTCGCTCAGTAAGCATGCTTGCTAACTTCATTGCAGATGCAGTTATCGCTGGTACTGGTGCTCCTGTAACCGTTGAAGAAATGGCTGCTCCTGCAGCTGAGTAAGTTTCCATTTAGGTAACTTGCACGCAAAGTTTGTAACGTTTTAGGGTGCTTGCCACCAGGCAAGCACCATCTTCTACCGAAAGGAAGATCATGGCAGAAATCACTGCTGCTCTCGTAAAAGAGCTCCGCGAAATGACTGGCGCTGGCATGATGGAGTGCAAGAAGGCACTTGTTGAAGCAGAAGGCGACATCGAAAAAGCTGTTGACGTTCTTCGTACTCGTGGTTTGGCTGCTGTAGCTAAGAAGGCTGGCCGTGCAACCAACGAAGGCGCTGTAACTGTTGTTATTGCAGAAGACGGTAAGTCTGCTGCTGCAGTTGAACTTAACTGCGAAACCGACTTCGTTGCAATGAACGATAAGTTCAAGGAATACTGCTCTAAGATTACTAACGCTGCTCTCAAATCTGCTGCAACTGATGTTGAGGCTTTGAAGGCTGCTGACTGCGATGGTGAAACTGTTGAGGCTGTAGTAACTGACGCAATTCACGTTCTTGGTGAGAATGTTCAGCTTGCTCGCGTTGCTTATTCTAATGCTGGTGCAGTTGCTGGCTACGTACATGGTGGCGGCAAAATTGGCGTTATTGTAGAGTTTGAAGTTGCTGGTATCGATCCTGCTTCTGCAGAATTCCAGGCATATGGCAAAGATGTCGCTATGCAGGTTGCAGCTATTGCTCCTGTTTCCGCAACTCGCGAAGATGTTGATCCTGCAATTGTTGCTCATGAGATGGAAATCTATAAAGCACAGGCTGCTGAATCTGGTAAGCCAGAGGCTATTCAGACCAAGATTGCAGAAGGTCGTATGGAGAAGTTCTACAAAGAGAACTGCTTGACCGAGCAGGCATTCGTAAAGAATAGCGATCAGACTGTAAACCAGTACACCGCAGAGGTTGCAAAGAACCTTGGTGGCGAAATCAAGATTGTTTCTTTCAAGCGTTTGACCCTTGGCGAATAATCGGATTGCGTTTTTATAACAGTAATGAAACCCTGTCGAAAGACAGGGTTTTTTTATTTGGGGAAATCTTGTTAGGGGACTGGTTTTTTAGTCTTTCTTTTTGTTGAGGTTTCAGAAAATCAAAAAGATACGCCATAATATGAGAGTGACTTATAGGGAAAGGGTATGCATGAAGCCAATTGAAATCAAAGGAATGCAGCTAGGTGCAGGACGTCCAAAAGTAATCATTTCTCTTATGCATGAGTATGTGCAAGATTCGCTTTGTACTATTGAAAAAGGTCTTGCTGTAGGAGTGGATTGCTTCGAATGGCGTGGTGATTTCTGCTTGAATGTACATGATCCTGAAAAAATGATTGAAGAAGGCAAGCAAATTGCAGCCGCACTTCCTCATAATCCCTTGCTCTTTACTTTTCGTTCGGAATCTCAGGGAGGACATCTTACTCTTCCCGTATCGGAGTATGTTGCGCTTAATAAAGCGTTGATTCAGGCAGGTATCCTCGACTTAGTTGACATTGAGACCTGGATTGGTGATAGTGCTGTTCTTGAGCTGGTTGCGTGCGCAAAAGAACATGGTGTAAAAACAGTTATTTCGTACCACAACTTCCAGGGCACTCCTTCAAAAGAGTGGATGGTAAACCTTATGACGCATATGCAGGATTTGGGTGCTGATATTCCAAAGATTGCAGTAATGGCCAAAGAATCTCGTGATGCTCTTGAATTGCTTGCTGCAACGGAAGAGATGGCGCGTCTTCATGCGCAAGGACCTTTGTTAACTATGGCTATGGGTGGTGTTGGAAGTATTACTCGCCTGACTGGTGAATTATTCGGCTCTGCTCTAACGTTCTGTGCTCTTGAAGCTTCTTCAGCTCCTGGTCAGGTTTCTGTTTCTCAAGCGCTTCAGATTATGGATTCGTTACATGAGGTTGTATCGTAGAACAGCGGTCTCTGTAGACCTGTTGTAATTCGAAAAGAAAACTCAATTTACTGGCGAATTTCTCTATAATGAGAAACGTTGTGTTCGTTTTTGGCTCAACAAGTGTAAGTATTCTCGCCGTTTGATACGGTGGTAAGTGATAAAAGAAGAGGTGTCTTGTGGCAGAAGAAGTCATTATTGTTCGTGAGAGCAAAAACATCTCTGGTGTTGTTCGCGCAAGCGGTGCAAAGAATTCCGCTCTGAAACTTATTGCGGCAGCGTTATTAGGTCAGGGAAGAACCGTTCTTCATAACGTTCCTCATATTTCTGATATCGAAATAATGAATGAAGTATTGAGATGTTTGGGTGCTGAGGTAATTCGTGAAGGCGATACCGTAATTGTTGATACAAAAAATGCGGAAAAGTATAAGACTCCGTACGAACTTGTTTCAAAGATGCGCGCAAGCATCTCAATTATGGGTCCTTTGATTGGACGTTTTGGCCAGGCTCAGGTAGCTATGCCGGGCGGTTGCCAGATTGGCGCACGAAAAATTGACATGCATCTTAAGGTCTTAGAGGCTATGGGCGTTGAGTTCAAAAACGAAAAAGGCTACTTATGTGCTTCTAGCCCTAATGGCCTCCACGCGGTTGATGTTTTCCTTGACTTTCCTAGTGTTGGAGCAACGGAAAACATGTTGATGGCCGCAGTTACGGTTCCTGGTGTTTCAACTATTGAAAATGCGGCACGTGAGCCTGAAATTGTTGACTTAGCAAATATGCTAAATGCTATGGGCGCTCGTGTTGAAGGTGCGGGAACTCCTTGCATAACTGTAACAGGTGTTTCTTTGTCAGAGCTTCATCCGTGCGAACATACGGTAGTAGGGGATCGCATTGAGGCAGGAACCTTCTTAACTGCCGGAGCACTTTTAGGTGGACCAGTAACAGTTGAAGGTATTGACCCTTCTTTCCTTCGCATGGCACTTAACAAGTTAAAAGATATGGGTTGCGAAGTGGAGACTACGAAAGATTCTATCACCGTTTCTCGAACCAATCCTTTGAAGCCAGTTGATATTCAAACGCTACCTCATCCTGGTTTTCCTACCGACTTACAGGCCCAATTCATGTTGCTTGATGCCTGTGCGCAAGGAAAATCAATTATTACTGAAAACATATTTGAAAATCGCTTTATGTTTGCATTTGAGCTTAATCGCATGGGCTCAAATATTTCAATAGAAGGTCATCATGCAATTGTTGAAGGAGTATCCCATCTTGAGGGTGCGCCAGTTGCTTCTACTGACTTGCGCGGTGGTGCAGCTCTAGTTATTGCTGGTTTAGCTGCCGAAGGCGAAACAATTGTGCGAGATATTTTCCATATTGATCGTGGCTACGAAGATTATGTGGGAAAGCTTCGAAAATTGGGTGCAGATATCGAGCGTGCTGAAATTGACTAACGAGGTATCTAGTGTTTAATAATAAACGCTCTTCCTATTCTTCTCGCTCAAATAGAAAACGGGGCACCTGGAATTCCTCTATGGTTGGAAGTCATCATTCTGGCCAAGGTAGATACTCAGCCCAAAGACGCAATACTCGTCAAAGAGCCTATTCTTCCCAAAGAAGAACTACCTCCCTTAACGGACGAGTTGGCGAAGTGTCTCAGGTGCGCCCTAACGTAACCGGTGTGGATAGAAGAACCGCATCTATGAATACTAATCGCTCCCGCACCGAGGAGTATATGAAAAAGCGCAGAATCAACTCTCTGCTGGGGGTTGTTATTGTGCTTGCTTTAGTGCTCTTCTTTGCGCTTAATTTAGGCTCTTGCGCATATAAAGCTTCCGTTTCAGGTTCCATGGCAATTAATGATGCGGAATTAAGTAAGAATTTGACCGCAGTAAAAGAGGGAGAACCTTATTATGTGTTGCTCTCCGGAATAAGCAATCCTGGTCAAAATGGAGAGTCTTTGGATTATGCTGCTATTCTTCGGGTAGATAAGGCTAATAACAAGATTTCACTCGTTGATATTCCTACTAATTTAGCAGTCTCTACTTCTCAGAAGAGCACCGACCTGCTCTCAAATCTTACAAAAGTTGATGGTGAAGCGGCTTTGGTAAGTTATATTTCTGATACCTTTGGAATAAAAATCAATCACTATATTCGTATCAGCGATAAAGGTTTTGTTGAGTACATGAATTCCTTAGGTGGTTTGACTGTTGATGTTGCTCAGCGTATTGATGATCCTTCGGTAAGTTCTGAAGTAATAACTACCGGAACTCAAACCTTAAAAGATGACAAGATTCTTGCCTTTGTGAAGGCAAGCAACTATACAAATGGATTCGAAACCCAAGCTTCAAACCAGCAAAAAGCACTTGAGGCATTGCTAAAGGGAATTACATCCAAATCAGGGTTTGACTACATGAGTAGTATGGATATCTTATCTAACGCAATTAAGACAGACTTGAGTATTGAAGGCATTGAGGAAATTCTTAATGTATATACTGCTTCAAGTGATTTCCCGTATGCTCCTGCACCGGTTACTGCTTCGGTAATTAACGATGTTCATTATTCATATCTAGCTTCCTCGAAGTGGTCAGCAATGAGCGAGCAGTTTATAAACGGTGAAAACCCTTCAATCTCAATTGATACCAGCGGCGTTGATAAGGCTTCGCTTTCTATTATTGTTTTAAACGCTTCTGGTATTGACGGATTTGCTGCGCAAGTAACTTCGGTGTTGACCTCAAAAGGTTATACCGTTCAAGAAACAGGAAACAATAACTACCAAGACTTCTCAGAAACCTTGGTAGTGTATAAAACTGATCGGGCTGCTGCAGAATCAATTGTTGAAGACTTGGGAGTTGGTCGCGCTGTTGCAGCAGGTTTCAACTATACGTTGACTACTGAAATTCAGGTAATGGTCGGCAAAGATTGGAAACCTCTCGAATAGGGGTACTGGTTATTTGAAGCGAAGGCTTTTACTGAAGCTTTTGTGTTGCAAATGGTGGCAATATTACAAGGGCGGCAGTTGAATAGCGCGCAATTAGTACTAGTTTGTTTTTGCTTGAGGACATTTTCGTAAGAGAAATAAAGGAGCGTTTGATTCTTGATGGATACAGCTTTTGATCCTGTTTCATATATCAATACGCCTCGATGGCTAAAGGTAAGCCTAGGGCTTCATCGTATTGCGGAGCTCATGGAGAAATTAGACAACCCTCAAGACGCTTTACGTTTTGTGCACGTGGCGGGCACCAATGGAAAAGGCTCAACCTGTGCTTTTGTTGCCCAAATACTGCAAGAAGCAGGATATAAAGTTGGATTATTTACCAGTCCTTACCTCGTTTGTTTTGAGGAGCGTATTCGCATAAATGGAACAAATATTCCTGCTAATCGTCTAACGCAAGTTACGTGGAAGGTGCGAGAGATTGCTGAAGCAATGGAGGAGCATCCTACCGAATTTGAACTTATGACTGCGGTAGCGTTTCGGTATTTCTTTGAAGAAAACTGCGATGTGGTAGTTGCTGAAGTTGGGCTGGGAGGAAGGCTTGATTCCACCAATATTGTTAAGCCTCTCGTTTGTGGTATTGCTCCTGTAGCTCTTGACCACTGTGCGCTTTTAGGTAATACGCTTGAAGAAATTGCTTCCGAAAAAGCAGGGATTATAAAAGAGAAGGTGCCAGTTGTCTCTTCTGTTCAAGATGAAGTAGTAGAACAGGTAATTGTTGCAAAAGCGAACGATGCTCAAGCTCCTTATTCGTGTATAAACAAAGAAGCGCTTAATGGTACTCCCGCATGTTTTTCGTACGTATCGCAAAGAGGTGTTTGTTACAAACAGATACCGCTCTCTTTGAGGGGTTTATATCAAACAATCAATGCTGCTCTTGCTATTGAACTTTCAGAAACTATTAATGCTCAAGCAAATTCGAATCTCTACATTCCTTATGCTGCTATAGTGGAGGGTCTTAAAAAAACTTCATGGCCTGGTCGTTTTGAGCGCGTGTCTGAAAAGCCACTTATTTACATTGATGGCGGCCATAACGTTCAGGGTGCTCAAGCATTGGTTGATTCTTTGCGTCAGTATCACAAAGATAAGAGAGTTACTTTTATCTTTGGCGTTCTCGAAGACAAAAATTATCGGGAGATGATTAAAATTCTTCTTCCGATTGCTGAAGAGTTCTGGTGCTTTACTCCTCCGAATCCGCGTAGTCTGTCTGCTGAAAAGCTTGCTGAAGAAATTGAGAGTCTTATTAAAGGCGATCCTTGTTTTTTGCAAGAAAGGGGAGCGGATTGCGTAATTAAGGTGAACGTCTTTTCTTCAATCCGTGAAGCGGTAGAAAACCTCTTGCAGGAAAACACTGAGGATAAAGTGTTCTGTTTTTGTGGAAGCTTATATAGCATTGGAGAAATTAAACAAAACCTTTCATCTTTAGGTTATACTTTTCCACTGTAAATGAATATCTCGAATGGGCTTGGGCGGCGTCAAGTTCCGAACCTGGTCAGGTCCGGGAGGAAGCAGCCATAAGGGACCGCTGGTGAGCGCCCTTGCCTATTCGGGATATTCTTTTTTTGTGTCTACGTCGTTAGGAAATCGGTGGATTTTTTTTCATTTATTGTAGGTCTTTTGCAAGACCCAAGAGCAGCAATTGCTGGCTGGATTATCACCTTGGGCCCTGTGTTGGTGTATTCCCCTTTATTCCTGATTGTATTTGTTGAAACTGGGTTGGTATTTTTCCCATTCTTACCAGGTGACTCTCTTTTATTTGCAGCAGGTGTGTTTTCTGCAGACGGCGGTGGTTTGAATGTTATTGCAACTCTATTGGTGTTCTATGCGGCAGCTATTCTAGGAAATACCTCCAATTATTGGATTGCTCGCCTGTTTGGTTCGCGCATTATTGATTCAGGAAAAGTAAAAGCACTGACCCCAGAACGTATGGCAAAACTCGATGAGTTTTTTGAACGCTTCGGTGGTCTCACTATTGTAATTACCCGCTTTATGCCTTTCTTTAGAACCTTTGCTCCATTCATTGCGGGAACTGGTCATATGAATTTCGCAAAGTTTACCTTATTCAATGCTATTGGCGGTATTGCTTGGGTATCCCTTTTTGTTTTGGTGGGATATTTCTTTGGAGGCATTGAAATTGTTCAACAGCACTTTGAGGTAATTGTTCTTGGAATTGTTGCAGTGTCGGTTGCTCCTGCGGTAATTGGTGCTGTTAAAGCTTTTCTTGCATCTCGTAAAGCAGGAAAGTAAGACCGTAGATTAAGAGGCATTACTAACAATCAAACACAATGCGCAAGAAGTGTCAGCAAAATAAGGAAGCGTGAAAACATGGCTGAAGCTCTTTACAGAAAATATCGCCCTCTTTCGTTTGAGGACATTGTTGGACAAGAGCATATTGAGCACACCTTAAAAAATGCTATTGAAAAAGGAAAAGTGTCTCACGCCTATCTTTTCTGCGGGCCACGAGGAACGGGAAAAACAACTACTGCTCGTATTTTGGCAAAGGCCCTTCTTTGCGAAAAGGGGCCTTGCGCTAATCCTGATGGCACTTGTCCTGAATGCGTAGCCATTGCACAAGGCTCTCATCCAGATGTTTATGAACTTGACGCTGCTAGCCGTACTGGTGTTGAGAATGTTCGAGAAGAGATTATTTCTCGTGTGCATTACGCACCAACCCGTGGTCAGGTTAAGATTTACATTATTGACGAGGTTCATATGCTTTCAGTGCCTGCATTTAACGCATTGCTGAAAACACTTGAAGAGCCTCCAGCTCATGTAATGTTTATCTTGTGCACCACTGATCCTCATAAAGTACCAGAGACAATTCACTCTCGTTGCCAGCGCTTTGACTTTCATCGAATTGCACCTGAACAAATTATTGCACGTTTGGGATACGTTTGTGGCGTTGAAGGCGTGGAGTACGACCCCGAAGCATTGGATTTAATTGCTCGTCGTGCAGAGGGCGGAATGCGTAATGCGCTTACTTACTTGGAGCAACTTATTGCCTTTGGTGATGGTCGTGTTTCTTATGAAGGAGCGCAGAGCTTGCTGGGCGGTATGGATAATACCGACATGCACGATATTGTTCTCGCTATTGGTAGACGAGATGTATCAAAATGCTTTTCTTGGACTGCTCAGTATGTCGAAGAGGGCTCAGATTTAGCTCAATTTACTCGCGATTTAGCAGAGCATATCCGTACGCTTTATTTAATGAGTGTGGTTCGAACTATTGACGAGCTCGATATTAATCCTTCAGTTGCTGCTCAGATGAAAGAGGAGCTTTCTTTCTTTAATCCGGATCGGTTAAGTCGTATGTTGATGGTGCTTGATGATTTAATCAAAGAGCTCCGCTTTTCTTCCAATGCTCGTTTGAGCTTCGAAATTGCGTTAACACGACTGGTTCGACCTGATTCTGATTTAACACTGGAATCTTTAGCCGAGCGAGTTGCTTCACTTGAAAAGCAACTCGCTCAGATACTAGCAAAAGGTATTGCTCTTGATAGTAGTGCTGAAAGGCCTCCAGCTCAAAGCGAGCCTCCTGTTGCAAGAGCTGTTTCTGCTCCTGCTTCGATAGCTGTACCAGCCTCTAATCAAGGTTCTGCTGTTGCACCGGTGCCTGCTTATGCTCAACCAGCACCAGTTGCCTCGCAGCTAACCTCTTCGTTTTCTGCTCCATCAGTGCCTGCAGAGCCAGTAGCTCAGCAGGTAACGCCGCAAGGAACATCAAGTTTTGCTCCGCAAGAGGTTTCTTCTTCTGCAGTGGATGTCTCAAATCCTGCTGCACTTCAAAGGCTGTGGCGAGCAGTTACTACCACTTTGCGCAAAACCGATCCAACATGTGGCGTTTTGTTTATGAATGCGAAAGTAAGCCCAAATCTTTCAGGACAAGGAATTCTTATCGAGTTCTCTTCTGATAGTGAATTTGCTTACAATGCAGCTTCAAAAGAAAAATCACAGTCTCTTTTAGCAAAAACGCTTGACGAGTGCGCCCACGGACACCTGCCTTACCAATTGGTTCTTTCAGGGTCTTCCCAAAACACGCCTAGGCAGAGAGTGGCAGCTGTGGCGTCAACTTATTCGCAAAATCCAGCGGCCCCAACTGCTTTTGAGCCTACCACTCCTGCGCCGCTAAACCAGAGCGTATCCTCACCAGCTGCCCAGAACACACCTTCGCCTGTGGCTGCGCAAATACCTACAAATCAAGTGTCGGCTACGCCTTCGGTGCCAACTATGCCTGTAAGCCAGGCAGTAGCAAGCATGCCTTCAAGCCAAACAACGGTTGTGCCAACCATGCCTGCAAACAAGGCAGTGTCTTCATCTTCGGCAGCGCAAACCGTTTCAGCTCAGGCCGCACCTGCGCCAACACCCTCAAAAATACAAGGAACCGCCTCTTATCCTGCTTTCAGCAATGACTACAGCCTAGATGAGCAAGTTCCACTTAGTGCATACGATTCTTACGAAAGCTTCTCTTCTTATTCTCCGGAGCCAACCGATGTGCCTTCGGCTGCTTCTGCAGGGCGGTCAAGCTGGCCAGTGGAGGAATCGAAGCCTTCAGCTAATCGGACAACCAATCTGCAGAATGCACAAAAACAAACAGGTGGCGATTCGAGCATTCAGAATATCACTGATTTAGAGGCACTTCTCAGCGAAGGATTTGGAGAGGGCATTACCTTCAAAGAAATTTAAAAGTCTATTTCCTTTGAGAGGGCTCTCATACTAAAATCGAGCAGTAAACTTTATATTTGATAAGAAATAAACATTAAAGGAGAAATCGTAATGGCAATGAATATGCAACAAATGATGCGTCAAGCACAGAAGATGCAGCGAGACCTTGCAAAAGCTCAAGAAGAAATCGCACAGATGTCTTTCGAAGGCTCAGCAGGCGGCGGAATGGTTAAAGCAACTGCTACTGGTGATTTAAAAATTACCGCAATTCAGATTGATCCAGAAGCAATTGATCCAGAAGATGTTGAAATGTTGCAGGATATGGTATGCGCTGCAGTAAATGAAGCACTTCGTAGTGCGTCTGACGCAAGCAATACTCGCATGAGCGCATTAACGGGCGGAATGAAGATTCCAGGACTTTTCTAGTAATTCGAAAAGGTCTTTTATGTACGCTGCATCATCAATACAAAAACTTATGGACGAGTTTGAGCGTCTTCCTGGCATAGGCCCTAAGTCAGCTCAAAATCTTGTTTATTGGGTTTTGAATTCTGAAAAGGAAGATGTTAAGCGATTAGCTGACGCAATTGTAGAAGTGAAAGACAAGGTTCATTTCTGCTCCCAATGTTTTAACTATGCGCAAGATGATTTATGCGCAATTTGCGCCTCGAAAAAACGCGACGCGTCAAAGATATGTGTAGTATCGGAACCACGCGATATTCCTCCTATTGAGAAAACAGGCTCCTTTTTTGGAACCTATCATGTTTTAGGAGGTGCGCTTTCTCCTTTAGAAGGGGTAGGACCCGACAATCTCCATATCGCTGAGTTACTTGCACGTCTTAACAGCCCGACAGTAGAAGAAGTGATTCTTGCAACAAATCCTAATGTTGAAGGAGAGACAACAGCAAGCTACTTAGCGCGACTTATTAAACCAATAGGGGTGAAGGTAACTCGCTTAGCAAGTGGTTTGCCTGTTGGAGGAGATCTTGAGTATGCCGACGAAGTAACCCTTGGCCGTGCAATAGAGTCTCGCCATGAACTGTAGTTCAAAATGCTTGCTTGACTTATGGGTCTTAACCTCTAAGAATTTAACATACATAGAATCTCGCAAGTTCTAGATAATTTAGACCTCCTCGTGAGGTCTAAATTATTTTTGGGGGGCACCTACTTCTACCAACCCAAACTTTTTTCTAAATTCTCAAAATTACCCCTTGCAATCTTTTGAAAGTGAGGTACTATAATCAAGCTCTTTTGCAAGGGCAGGAGTAATTCTCTCCACTTGCTTAATTAGTCAAAAAGAATTTCAAAAAAATAAAAAATTCTTCTTGACAAGCAAGGAAAAAAAGAGGATTATATCTTCTTGCGCGACAGACAACTGGAGCGCAAAGAACCTTGAAAACTGGATACTGTGAATACAGAGAATTTAAGCTAGATGATACCTGTCAAGGAAACTTGATAACACTTAAAACCAAGATTCAAAATCTCATATTTAAACGTAACAGTATGGCTTTCATACTGATTATTTTAAACGGAGAGTTTGATCCTGGCTCAGGATGAACGCTGGCGGCGTGCTTAACA